>Ga0123355_10002957_pt1 | contig 24127 bp, 17 predicted proteins | sample TergutEmb28metaG_3_FD_89872 | JGI IMG/M metagenome (GOLD analysis project Ga0123355, IMG submission 89872) | Embiratermes neotenicus P1 segment gut microbial communities from Petit-Saut dam, French Guiana - Emb289 P1 | ecosystem: Host-associated > Arthropoda: Insects > Digestive system > Gut ... | reverse complement strand
TTTTTTTTTTTTTTTTTTTTTTTTTTTTTTTTTTTTTTTTTTTTTTTTTTTTTTTTTTTTTTTTTTTTTTTTTTTTTTTTTTTTTTTTTTTTTTTTGGGGGGGGGGGGTGTGTAATGCTAGTTCTAAATGTATGTGGAAGAAGCTATTTGTTCTTCTAAGAACAGGGTTTTCATTCCATTTGCAAATTGAATTTGAATTTGATTTCTGTCTTCATAAGTAGACCAAAGTTCATAAAATTTTTTGGACAAGTATTTTGTTGTTCAGATTTTGTGGACACTGAAAACTGTTTTTGAAAGGGAAAAATATAAAATGAAATATATGAAAACCCATCACTTAGGAATAAACCATACACCTGTCAACTTTATTCAGTGCATACTGTTTGCCTTTAAACAATATAAGTTTAATGGAATTACTAGCAGCTTTTCACCACCTCGTAACCATTCACCACTCATTCACATTTTGATGCTTGATTTACACCATGCTCAGTGATTATGTATGTTATCCTAGTTAACATGTGATGGGCAATATTGTGTTTACTTTTTCAGTTTTACCCCTTTGTTCTGTTTTCTGAGTGTTGCCAAGCATACATTTACTAGGGTAAGTGGCTGTGTGACTTAAGGGTCAATATGTGTGTGCCTGGTAAATGGTTAAAAGTTGTGGAAAGGCTGCTGGTAATTCAAATAAACATTTATTAGCCATGCACCTAACCAAAATCAGTACATCCCCAATTCTGTTAGTTGCTTAATGTGAAGAATTTTCTGTGGTGGCCACCAGTGTGAAAATTTGTAACAAGTAATTATTTTGTTGTATCTGTGCTACAGTGTATTTTGTTATAGTACACAGCAGTGAGATTTGTAAATCTATTTATGTTGAATTTAGGTCTGGTGGATCTGGCGGCAAAGGTTTCGGAGATGGCGGAGAACGAGAGCGAGAGATGTGGATAATTATTGGTTTGGTTGGCGCTGTGTCATTTCTTGGTACTCTTGCCTATTATGAGATGGGATATAAGGAAATTGCCTGGAAGGAATTTGTAAATAAGTAAGCATGCATTTGTGTTTATGTAATACCATTCAACATTATGGTTTGTGGACTGTATGAGAGTAGTAGCTTTCAGGATGACTGCACATGATAACATTTTCTCAGGTGACCAACCTTTCCTATTTGGAAATTGGAAAGGGTATGTAGTCAAACACAACTATGTCAATTAAGACGTTTTAATGACTATACTAGACAACTAGATCTTGGATGTACGGTCCCTTGCTTACGCTCCGTACATCCAAGGTCATTCGGGCGTCCCACCAACACGACCCCAATTAAGAGGAAGGAAGAGGAACATGCCTGTCCATAATACCAGCGGACCAGAACCTTCAAACTTGACACTAGCCACTAGCACTACCATGCCTCTAGTCAGAGCATACCACCACATATAGAATTTACATTACGCAATAAGGCTCATATGTAGAGATCTCTGCACCACGTGCACACTGAATGTATATAGTAGGACCTTAAGTTAAGTTCTCTGGAAGACAACCTGAAGATGACCAGTAAAGGCCGAAACATGTAGTTGTCTAGTATAGCCATTAAATACACCTTAATTGACATAGTTGTGTTTGACTACATACCCTTTCCAATATTCACACACACAGTGGGGATGACACACTTCCTAGATTTCCTGTTTAGAATTGAAGCTCTGTATTGGCATGGCTGATTGCATGAGTAAGTCTTGTAAGTGTAAACTGTAGTTGTATAAAATAGACTGTAGAATAATTTATAAGGTGTTAGAATGTATTTTGTAGTAGGAAATATACCTACACTATAAAAGTCTGTTGTTTAAGATTCTGATACAGTTTGTGTTATATTTTGTGAAACTTCTGTTCCTAGCAAGATCTTATCATAGAAGTCAGGTTTTTGAAATTTATTAATGTACAGCAGTGGTTATGAAATTCTGTATTCCAGTTTAGGCGGTTTAGGAATTTTTGAATGAGAAAGGTGGTGTTTTTTTTTTGTGGGATGCCCAAATATAAAATTACAGATTTTATCAACAGCTTGTCCATTATTGACTGCCATGCTTACAGAGAAGTTCCTAAGTTTTGATGCAGTCTGGTTGAAACCCATTGTTCATGGTGTGCTTGTGTACCTACACAGTAAGCAAAAACACTGACCTCACTTATCAGTTTGACTGATCTTCCACAGTGTAGCTAATGTAGGGGAACCAGGCTTCTTAGAATGCCACTGATTTTTTGTGCAGTGTTGAGAATGTCAGTTGGCAAACATTTGAATTTTTGCTTATGCAGTATGACTGATTCTGATGACTTTAAAACTTAATTCTGACACTGTTTAGTTAATGTTTTTTCACAGTCCTTTTTCAGATGTTTCCTGAAGGACCAAAAACTTCCAGCTTCTTATAAAAATTTCCCAGGAGTTTAGATTGTGTATTTGTGAAACAAATGTTAATTATGGTCTATTAAATACCATTTTGTAAGTGTGATATACTGTGTCTCTCCCCACCCCATCCCCCCCTCCAGGAACATTTGAAACATGGAAAAAAAAATGGGAATATCTATGGGGTTGTAGGGAGGAAACCATCTTAAATAGGTTGCAGTTTGTTTATATATTATTATGATGATGAATTAGATGCATAGGAACAATGGGAATTCTCACTGTATGGACTGTCCGAGATTGCATGCTTTGTGGGTACTTGGTAGTTCACATGTTCTCTACTGATGATTTTTTTCTGGAAAGAACTTCCTTTCTTCCTGAACTCTTCCAGTTACCTGGCCAAAGGCATTGTGGAGAAACTGGAAGTAGTGAACAAGAAATGGGTGAGAGTACGTCTCATGTCGGGGAACACGGTTGATGGCTCGGTGAGTAGTGTCATATATTGTTGCTGGCAAAATATTTTTTTTTTTTAAATATCATTCTATTGTTTACTCATTCTATTTTATCTTGCTCCTCTTATGATTCTTTAAAGCATTTAACAATATTTTGCTATCAGTTGGCTTAATTAGTGCACATGTTCAAGAGGGGTGGTTCTTTCTTAGCAGCATGGAACAAAGATACTTGAATAGGAAACAGTGAATAATATAGTACAGTGTTTTCCATTATGTGTTATTTTACCATTGCATCTTTGTGGTAAGGAATTCTTTGTTTATTATGTGTAATTTTGCATTAACTTCTAGTTTGCATAAAAAAATTGTTTTAAAGACAGGCTTCTGTTTTAGACAAGTTGCAATATCCTGTAAAGGTATGTAACTTAAGGAGGCTTTGAACTTCAGGATAGGTGTTTTATATAGGAGGCACATATGCATTTGTAATGGTGGTACAGAAACTTGTACAAGAGTAACAAGTTGGTGTATGAGTCATATGTTTAAGATAAATATGAAAACAGATGTTAGAGAAGTAGATTTTGAGGATATGTGAGATTGATCTGGCTCAGGGTCACCCACCAGTGACAGGCAATGTTATTGGTGGTGAAGCCTGGCGTTCTGGCTGGAGATGTTTCTCTTTATCATTGTTATGGATTAGAGTATGTGTGTTCTTCTTCTGTCTCTGAACATGGTTCTGAATATTCCGTGGTGAGATGTTAAAAAAATTAGTATTTGGACTTTAGTTAGTGTATATAGAATCTGTACTCATATTTTGTTTGTATATTGTCATATTTTGATGACAATTTTTTGTTGTGTGACCCTTCTTGGGAGGTGATTGGAGTTAAATGAATAGTGCAGTACCTTTTTTTTTTTTTTTTTTTATTTTTTTTTTTTTTTTTTTTTTTTTTTTTTTTTTTTTTAATATATATATTTTTTTTATTTTAATTTTCATTTCAGAGTGTGCTTTGGTTTAATATCGGGAGTGTGGATTCATTTGAGCGAAATCTAGAAAATGCACAGATTGATATGAATGTGGAACCACCAAATTTTGTTCCTGTCATTTACAAGACTGAGCTGGAGGCAGCAAGCATCACTGGAATCCTCCCAACATTGTTAATTATTGGTAATTTTTTTTCATTTATGTGTACAGTAGTGATTATATACAATTCACATGCTTTTAAAAACATTTTGGTAATACTTTAGTTTTTTGTATACATGGGACCATGCATCGTGAATCGAATTTAATAATTTTCCAACAAGATGCGACTTATTCAGTTTATTACATTTCTGTATGCAGCTCTACATGTTTCGGGTGTTGACACCCATCATCAGGAGTTCGTACAACTGTAAATACAGCTTCTGGTATTGATTAACTGCAATGAGTAAAATACGCTGTTATTAATACTACTGTATAATTTAAAATTCTAGATTGGTCATATTGAATGTTACTAGCCTTGATGAATATGTATATAAAATATTGGTGGATGGTTAAAAGCAGTATTATTTAATTATGTACAACAAAATATTTAAAATATATAACTATATATATATATATACACACACACATAATTTAGGTTATGTTCAAGTTCTATCAGAAAATGCAATAAACAAAGTCAGTTAATACTATTGTGTGTATACCTGATTTACTTATTATAAAATTCTTTGGGAATAACACTATTGAGATCTTTACATACCCGGATCTACTGGTAGTAGATCCGGGTATGTAAAAACTATTCTTTTGATCTCAATAATGTTATTCCCGAAGTAATTTATAATAACTAAATTGGGTATACACACAATAGTATTAACTGACTTTGTTTATCGCATTTTCTTATAGAACTTCAACATAATCTAAATTATGCATGTATATATATTTTAAATATTTTGTTGTACATAATTAAAAAAAAAAACTGCTTTTAACCATCTGCCAATAATTTGTATACACATTCGTCAAGACTAGTAACATTCAATATGGCCAATCTAGAATTTTAAATTATACATTAGTATTAATAACAGCGTATTTTACTCATTGCAGTTAATCAATACCAGAAGCTGTATTTACAGTTGTACGAGCTCCTGATGACAGGTGTCAATACCTGAAACATGTAGAGCTGCCTACAGAAATGTAATAAACTGAATAAGTCGCATCTTGTTGGACAGTTATTAAATTCAATACTTTAGTTGTTACAGACAGTAATAGAATTATGTATTAAAAATTATGCTTCCTACTTGAGCAACATTATGCAGCATCTATTCATATACAGCATGGCATTAGGCCCTGATTGACTGATTTTGGGCATAAATACAAGGCTTTGTACCATTATAATAAGTGTACTCTTTTACTCACAAGAAATGTATTATTCAAAATATATAGGCTTGTTTATTATCTACATTGAAATTTCAAATGAAAAATGACAGTAGAGAAGTAAAAATTGTATTTTAATCATTATTGCTATTAATTCCTTATTTGAAACCAACAAAATGCGCTAATGGTAGTGCATATTTTAAACTAATAAAATGTACTAATTGTAGTGCATATTTTAAACTAATAAAATGCACTAATTGTAGTGCATTTTGCTGGTTTAAAATATGCAACATAAGAAAATGCACAGTATAAAATTTAATTCTTATTATTAAATTAATTTTAATTGTAAATCAGAAAGTGAGAGTTGTCGGAGTGGACAATAGTGATGTGGTTTTGTGTTATGTTAGACGTGAAGAATGTTGTTACGGTTGTGTATAAGCACCACTGCATGAAGGTCATTTGTTGTTACTGGCTGTGGATGTAATGAAAATGTGCAAATGTTATTGTATATTTGTCGGATAACATAAGGAGAACATGTAATTTGTTAAATACACCACTGACATGAAGTTGTTGTTTTGAGACTCATGTTTTCTTTGTAGGGTTCCTTATTTATATGATGAGACGTTCTGCTGAAATGATGGGTGCTCGGGGCCGTAAAGGAGGTGGTTTGTTTGGTGGAGTCATGGAGTCTACTGCTAAGCTTATCAATTCTAATGACATTGGAGTCAGATTTAGGTAGGTGTATATATAAATTTCCGTATGACTGATATTAACTGCATCATACACTTTTCTTATTACAGCATGTTCTCTGTTATTATAATTAGTCCTGTGTGAGTCATTGGCTTTTGAAATGAATTGGAGGAAAACTTCCAATTTGGATTTGAGCACATGTTTTTCAGTTCTAAACTTCCAAGAATTTTCAGACAGTTATATGGGAATTTAGTTTCCCATGTCTGTAACTATGAAGATTACTGTCTTTTTGATGACACCATACAGTCTTGTGGCAAGTAAACTAATGTTTCAGAAGAAACTGCAGCCTCAATCTTGAGGGTAGAAGATTCTTGTATATGTACCTGAAGCTTTTAGGGTTATCCATAGTGGATTGCTTATTTGAATGTAAGCCAGCATCTGGACCATTGCCATTGGTAAATCCTATTGAATAGGTTACAAGCATAATGTGAGCTACCTTGTTAGCTAAAATAACTCTTGATCGAGTGTAGTTTATTTTGAAACTTGCGGCAGTAAAACAGAGAATAAGAATGGAGGTCTTATTGCAGGTTCTCTGCAAAATGGTGTAAATTCTTATTTCCCTTTATATTGGAATATTAAGGAAAACGTAACAGCTGTGATTTTAAACCTCCTCTTTAAAGCGTTGTTACGAACTGAACATAAATCATCTTGTGCAATGCTAACTGTAACATTACGTATGGCTGCAGGCTTAATCAGAACTACAGTCATCACATTCATTATTGTGAAATATTGAAATACTTAAAGAAGAAACAAGTCTTCCAGAAAAGAAGTTGCCAAATGAAAAGTATAATAGGTTTGAGCCTCCTGTTTCTCACAACAGGAACCCATTCATGTGGTGGAAGAGAAAATAATTTCTGTCAGACAACTCCACTTAGACAACATTGTTCCGGATACCAGCTCCCTAGCTGACAAATGAGAATTTGTTTGGCAGTGCTGGGAACACTGTCTCTTGTTGAGGGAAAGCCTGGCAGCAGAACCTGTCAAAGATCTCATATTTCTGCAAAGAAGATTTTCAGGCTAATTTGGTGTATGCTTAGTTATTAAACTTCTCTTTTCTGGCTATGTTATATGAGAATATAATATATGGGATGACCGGCATATTTCTTTGACATTGCAGATTCCGCATACCATGAAAGAAGGCCTGATACTAGAAGTGGCAGTTTTTAGGTACAATGAGTTGTGAGATTGGATCTGAAATTGGGATTGACAATTTTGAGATTAACATGCAGTTAAAAATACATTTATCCATGAGATGATTTATTGAAAATGCATCTGATGTATGAAAGTAGTACACCTCAGTACATTATAAAAAAGTGGCTAGTGTTATAAATTGTGATTGTGGTGAAAGAACTGGTCTGTTAAGGGAAATGCTTTTCCCCATATCGCCCTGAATGTAACTCATTGTGCCACGTGTCTGCATACAATTCAGCATGCAAAGTGAAACTTACAGAGCCAGAAGAAAATGAATGTGGTTAAAGGACTCTCACTTCCTTCATTGTTTAACATGATCAAAGTGCCTGAGCCTTGACCATTTCAAAATCCTTTTTCAATGCATGACTTTTTGCTGTCCTTGCTTCTTTGTTCCTAGTTCATAATACAAGAATTTGACACTTTTCATCTTTAAATTACTGTCTTCTAGTATATTGTTAAGTGGTTTTTCTGTTGTTAGGGATGTTGCAGGCTGTGAAGAAGCAAAACTGGAAATTATGGAATTTGTTAATTTCTTGAAAAATCCTCAACAGTACATAGATCTAGGTGCAAAGATCCCAAAAGGAGCCATGCTAACAGGTACACCATAATTAATTGTTCTCTGTGCACATTAAATGAAGTACACAATGTCAAGACTTACTGTTTATGAATGTATTTCTTCTTACATGTTTTTGCAAACTGTCTTCCATTTAATGTGGATAAAGAGACCAACTAGATGTCACTTTTGGTATTATGTCTTCCATTTACTTAATGTTGTTTGTTATTAATTATATTCTACAATAATTTGTGTGCTGTATTGTTTCATTTGTAGCTTGTCATTTTCTTTGCATGCTGATTTGTCATTTTGTGGATGTAGTAGCTTGCAATGATTATTTTGTTATTTTGTTGTTTGAATACCAATGCGGCAGTGAATATGTCAAATTATTGGATAAATAATGGTAGCTAATCAGAGTGTGAATCATAAAGTGTAGCATTTCACCATGGAGGCCTGGGTTTGATCCCATCTGAGTCTGTGAGGTTTGTGGTGGGCAAAGATGGGTCAGGTTTTCCTTCCTGTGCTTTGATTTTACCATGTCACTATCATTCCACCAAAGTTCAGTATTAATTCTTTAATTTGTCCTGATGCTGTATGATCTGGCCAGTTGATTGTCAGTAAGTAGTCCACTTAAAATAAAGAAAAAAAATTCATAAGCCTTTGGGGAAATACTAGTTAATATGGATTATCATGCAAAACATGGTCCCTTGTGCATATGTGACCTGAGAATTTACATATATAAAATCCATAAATGTGTATTTGTGCAGTTAATAGTTAGAAATAGCCAGTTTAATCTCAAACAGAGTGTGAAGATTGCTTACTGCAGCCCAATGATTTACAGGTCCACCTGGGACGGGAAAGACATTGCTAGCTAAGGCTACAGCTGGAGAAGCTAATGTACCATTTATTACAGTTTCTGGTTCAGAATTCCTTGAGATGTTTGTGGGGGTTGGGCCATCAAGGGTAAGTTGATTCACAATTTTTTTGTTTATTTCTGTACACATTCTGGATGTCAAATTTCGAGCAACCAGATTTTGAGTGGTAAATTATTTGTGCAGTTGCTTTCTTTTTGTACTTGTAATTGTATGTGTACCTGACGTTTACAGTTACTCTACTGTTAACTAACAGTTTTTTTTGAGCAGCTAGTAATCACTCATCTAGTCATGAAATTTCTTACCTTTTTTGGAATTCTAGAGCCAGATTAATCTATATCTAAGGGTTCTGATCATGGTATATTATACTTGGGATGAATTCGGTTCATATCTTCACATTGTGAATTTTTAGGTCCACTTTGATGATATTCTCCCATTTGTGCTCACAACCAGTGTCTTCCCTCCGGGTTTTCTGGTGTGTATTAAATGCTGCACCCATCTCTTTGTCCTTAATCTATCATCCTAATAGTATGTGTGATGAATACAAAGTGTGAGCTTCTCATTATACTGCTTCTGTTGGTTTTGATCTTGCAGTATGAATCTCTATAGTCTCATACTTGGTTGCTGGCATTTTGGCCCCATATTCTTCCGTTGATTGAGGTAGTAGGTTCCTTCACAACGTTGGTGACCATCTGCAGTACAATGCTGTGTTGAGTTATAATCCAGAAGGTGGGGATCTAAATGTTCACATCTAAGTATGTAGTCTTTACAGCTTCCAGTTACTTCCGCCATCTCCAGATGTTCTCTTTTATGCACCCTGCCTTCAGCATCCCTTCAGACTGTTCTTTCCTCATGGTGAGAAACCAGATTTCATGTCCGTAAAAAACAATGGATGAAATAATATTTGGGTGTATTAAATCTTTGTTTTTTGTATAAGTGACTGATGACAGAATCCTGTGAGCTGAGGGCAACACAGATTGTCACAATTTCATTGGGACTTATTTTTTATTTGTCACTGTCATTCTGAAATTTTTGGCCGTTACCACAGTTTTTGCAGGATTTTTAGTTGTGTTTATATTATGATGCCCTGTAATGTAGGCTGCAGTCTGAATTTAATGAATCACAGTTATTCAAGTGGCAGTCTAATGTACGTGTGCATTTGTGTGTGTGTGTACAATTTCAAGTACCTTTTTCACAATTGGAACAGTACAAAAGTGTTTTGACTACAGAGTGTCAGAAAGATCCCTGTAAAGGAATGTTTTCCTACTTCAATCCATGGTGGCATATGTGAGGAACAAAGGTATAGTTTGACACTAGATTGAAGCAGCTTTTAGCTTCATGCCTTGACCATTTACTTGTGTGGGATAAAACCTCAAGTCCTTACTCAATGGGAAATCTTTGAGGTGCCACAGAGCTGGTCTGGACATTTGGAGAAATGGAAAATTGCTTATCCCTCATGGGAATTGAACCAAAATTCCTTGTTCAACCAGTCCATACCCTACACACAGTATGAACTATACCATCCTATCTTACACAGGATACCTGTAGGTTATAAAGGTGTTGTTAAAGTTTGACACAACTTTTAATTTATGAATTGAGCACTGGTCAGTCCTTACAGTTCCTCATATGTTGTGGGATTATTTTTAGGGTTGACATTAACAACTGGATTATCTCAGGTTCTGAATGTATTGCTGTGTTTTTCAGGTTCGAGACATGTTTTCAATGGCTCGTAAACATGCCCCTTGCATCTTATTTATTGATGAAATAGATGCAGTAGGTAGGAAGCGTGGTGGACGTAGCTTTGGTGGTCACTCGGAACAAGAAAACACACTGAATCAGTTACTGGTTGAAATGGACGGTAAGCTTGTGTACACTTTTCAACTATCCTATTAGGTTTGGAGTTCTGAATGAAGTCAGTTTTTATCTGAACTTTTATGTTTTATAATCCTCACGATACATATTATGTCCAAATGTGTGGATCTGGCTTTCTTCATATGCATGTGCACAAGCACCCCCCCCCTCTCTCTCTCTCTCTCTCTCTCTCTCTCTCACGCACCCGCACACGCGCGCGCACGCACACACACGAGTACGGATTTTTATGAAATTTAATTTGCTTATCATGTCTTCAGTGGTGCATCACCTTTATGCTTTGTGCTGTTACAGTCTTTGCCACTGCTGATACTATAGTATGATGTTCTTGCTAACTTCTGAGGTGGGACCAACTCTGGTGCTACTTAGTATAGAAGTCTGAAATTTTGTATTGTTATAGGTGATTTGAAAATTATGTATGACAAGAACAGCATGACAGTTGCACAAAATTTAAATGGCCATTTGTTGGCATAACTAATGAACCACTTCAGCCACATCTTTGAAATCTTGTATTGATATAGTTCAAAGATGTATAACATTAACCCTTTTATACCAGAATTAAATGTCCAATGTACTCTGCAAGAGAGAAGAATTTAATGGCTGGTATTACTTTGCTTGGCCTTGGTAATATCTTTATCTGACCTTGGTGTTTTAGCTGGACACTGCTGGTTGTGCAATGCATTCAGCATGAGAGGCATACAGTTATAACATTTTTGTGTTACAAAATGATAAACATGATATCAACATCCTTCAAAACATGTAGTATATATTTGACAGTTTTTATGTAGTGGGAGTCAATAGTGGTGGAGGTGATGTATGGGGGAAGAGCACCTAGATATATAATTTATCAGTTTGTAACTTCTGGGGTTTCAGTGTTTGAAGTAAAGTAAGTACCATAATATGCTTATGAAACATGCTGTCATTCGTGTCTTTAACTCTATCTCTCTCGCTGTCACACACACAATGTGTTGTGTCTGTAAGAGTACCTAATGCACTGACATCAATGGGAAAGTACAGGTTTTCCAGATTACATTGATGGACTCTTGCTTGTAACAGCAGGCATTCCTAGACTAGTGCCGCTCTAATGCCAGACTTATGCTGTGTCATATATAATGGAAGCCCAGTATTTGCTGTAGAAAGGCACCAGATAGCTGGACATTTATATGTATAAGGACCAGGTGCTCATTCATTTGTTTGTTGTAGGTTTTAACACCACCACCAATGTTGTGGTTCTAGCAGCCACAAATAGGGTTGACATTTTAGATAAAGCCTTGATGCGTCCAGGAAGGTTTGATCGGCAGATCTTTGTGCCAGCACCAGATATCAAGGGTAGAGCATCCATCTTCAAAGTGCATCTACAACAACTGAAAACTGATTTGGATAAAACAGACTTAGCAAGGAAGATGGCAGCACTTACTCCAGGATTTACAGGTGTGTGAGATTTTTGTACCAGATAAATAAATATCAGTATTCATAAGTTCTAGAAAGAATTTCAACCATGGTATTTTGAATTGAAAATTCAAGTGTTATGGGATGTTATGCCAAATAACACCTTGTAAGATATGAATAATGAGCAAAATTGCCTTGTGAACCTAAGATCTTGAATTTTGGAATTGTTACCAGAGTTGCACAGTGATTCATTCATATATTATTGAAGCCCTGCTCCATGTAATGTGTACAGAGTGTTCCACAAATGTTTGAATTTTAAGGCATGAATTATATATGAACAGGCATTACTTTGCCACTGCAAGGGAATAATGAGTATGTAACACAGTAACAAGTCAAAAATCGAGTGGGTTTAAGTTGTGTAAGCATACAGAACATGGCTCTGCCTTGACTGAGGCAGTTGGTCATCCACCTTTCACTGTGAAGGCACATGTTAAGTACTGGGCCAGTCCATGTGAGATTTTTGGTGTACAGAATTGGCACTGTTCTGTATAGTGGACACAGTGCTCTGTATGAGGTATGAACATCTGCACTTCAGGGGTTACTGAGGCCTTGTGACAATCACTTGTTTTATGAAGTTGGTTTCCAGGTTATAGAATTAAGCCAGAATCTTGTAGTCACGTAGGACATGTAAACTACAGAGCATGTCATTAATTTACATTTCCAGCATGGCGCAGTTTGTGGGAATTCTGTCACATATGAAGCCTTCCTTCACCAGGAGTTTGTAGTCTGATTTCTTCTTGAGTTCACCTTACTTTACTTCATTGAAGAGTCTTGAATTGCTGGCCTCCAGCTTCTTAGCAGGCCTTGAACTTTCTGAAAATATTTCTTCACGCATGACAGAGCTCTGTTCAAGGAATGTTGGCAGGTTCTCTTGAAATATTGTCTTCCGATTCTTACGAAGAATGTGTATTGTTGTATATTTTCTTTCTTTTGTTAATTCCCTAAGTGATGATGTCAGGAATAATTTAAGGTAATTGTCAGAATTTGTTTTTTTTTTTTAATGTGTACCCTAAGATTTTGTATGCACCAACTGCACTCTGAGGTGAGGTAAGGGAAACTTCATGAACTGCATGTGAATTTTCATAAAATTAACTTTTTTGGGGGGGGGGGTGGTGTTATACTTGCATTGATATGTAAAGTACACCATGCACCAACCAAGAGAAGTACCAGTTTTTGTATTTTATTTTTGTTCAGCGCTGTATCTGTGATTTATAATTTTTCCACTGTTCGGTATATTGTTCTTTTATATGGCACTGTTGATGTGGGAATTTTTTACATAATGTTTGGTTACAGTGTTTATGATACATGCTTTGCAGAAGTGTTGCAAATGAACAGTTTTTGCTTAACAAAATACATTTTTCTGAGGCAATGAGGAGCCCTGTGTGAGATATCGTACAATTAGGGTAGAGAGTATGTCTGCAGCGTATATTTTTGTAACACGTGGCCGACATACCTTGCATTATGTGTTCTGTATAACTTTCCTGCTGCTTGATGCTCTGTTATCTGCAGTTGAAAAGGTGTTGAGTAAACCATTGATTGTTACATTTATAATAGTCATCATTCCTTTGTTCAGTTGGATAAGCATTTAACTGTAAGTTTTCCTTCATCTTGTTCATGCCCATGCACAGGTATCACTATATCAAATTAAACACCAACAAATGAACTCATATATTATTAAATCACCACTTTATTAACAATATATATAATTTCAATATGTTTTAACCCTTAAAGGGTCATTTTCAGGGAGTATAATTGATACATTCTAACAGCATGAGTCAACATAATGAGTCACCAGTTGCACAGTTTAATTTAGTATGTAGCTGCTGCTGCACAACAAAGTGACCCTTTAAGGGGATGAAACATGTTGGAGTTACATATAGTGTTAAAGTGGTGATTGAATAATATATGAGTGTATTTGTTGGTGTTGGTTTTGATAAGTTTTCCTTGTCAGTAAATTTACGTATTGAAGCTGTGCGTGTCAGAGTGGTGAAGTTTTACAATACAACAGTGTTCATGTAGTTGTCTGTGAACAGGTGCTGATATAGCCAATGTGTGTAATGAAGCTGCTCTAATTGCTGCCCGGGATTTAAGTAACAGCATAAGTATGAAGAACTTTGAACAGGCTATTGAGAGAGTTGTGGCTGGTATGGAAAAGAAAACCAATGTGTTACAGCCTGAAGAGAAGAAGACTGTAGCATACCATGAAGCTGGTCATGCTGTGGCAGGATGGTACTTAGAATATGCAGATCCTTTACTGAAGGTGAATTGTAAAAGTCCCTTAATTTCCTGTTAACTTTAATAATATTACAGGTATGTTTGCAGCTCTGTTCAATTTTCCTCCTGCCACCTCCCGCTCACTATTGCTCACCAAACCTATGAAGTTTATGAATTTATAGTTTGCAGTTTTATTCATGGGTCACATTTTGCTTATTACTGTTACTGCACCTATGCCTTTAAATTCTAATGTTTATTTGTTGGTCTGTTAAAAATAAGAAGGTGAGATGTGTGGTGCATGTGCACGTTTAGGGGAGACTTGAAATGTATGCAGGGTTGCATTTGGGAAATTTGGAAGAAAGAGACTACTTGGAAGACCTAGGCAAAGCTGGAATGATAAAATTAAAACCAATCTTAATGAAATGAATTGAGAGGGCGTGCACTGGATTCATCTGACACAAGATAACTACAAATGGTGGACTCTTGTGAACATAATGAACCTTCAGATTCCATTAAATACAGGGCATTTCTGGACTAGCTGAGGATCATTGACTTCTGGAGGATTTTTCTTCATGGAGTTTGTTAGGCAGTTTGTGTTTAAATAATTATATTTTAGATGATTTGGGTGTATATTTTTATGTTAAAAGTCCGCAGAGACCTTCTAATTGTGTATTATGTCAAGTGTGATTTCTGAGTCGGATATGTGTTTCATATTGTGTTTCTGTTTGGTTTAAGTGCTTTGGATTATTTGGTTGTTCCTGTTACCACTGTCATATTCCCTTGTAGCACCAGTGTTAGATGGTAGTTTATTCTTTGACTGGCAGTAGTGTTGGAATCTTAGCACATAGAATTATTGTGTGAGAGAATTATGCATCTGTAATTTATCTGTAAGTGTTACTCCAATTTTGCATTTATCCTTAATGTTAATTTTTGAGGATTACAGACAGTAAATAATTGGAGAGAAGTTGTATAAACATTGTCTGTTGGTTTCCTCCGTTTCCAGGTCAGTTGTGAACATTTTTTGCCATGCCTTTTTTTCTTATATCTTTGCACATGGCAGACATACGAAGTGTATGCAAAATTTTAGTCAGAGAACCCGAAGGGAATGGACCACTTGGGAAGCCTAGGCATAAATAGTAGAGTAATATTAAAATGGATCTGCTTCCCATTCTGTCCGTAAGTTTGCACAACTTTCTGCCTCGCTAAGACATATTAGTCATTTTGCTGCCAACTGCATGTATATGTATAATATCACATATTTTTAAAAAATTATAAAAACATCATCATATGGCAGCATTTGCTTTAGAAAGCCTTACTGTATATGCAGCTATGATCACAGTGGAGTATGACTGATTTCCAGCCACAGAAACAAATACATGCTCATCATGTATCAACATGTGATTGTTGAGGAACATGTGCAGTGTCAATAATATCTAGTCAAATGTCCAAAGAGAGTTAATGAAATGGAATGTGAGAGCATGGATGGTATTCAAGTGGCTCCAGATAGGGTCCACTGGTGGGTTCTTGTGAACATTAATGATGTTCTGAGTGCCCTACAAGAGAGGAAATCTGTGACCATCTGATGGACTGTGAGCTTCTTGAGAAGTGCTTTGCCCTGTGGACTTAGGTATGAGTTATACCCTTTACAGGATCTTACATATGTGAAAAAGTGATCTTCAAGTATGTTACAAGGGCCCAATTTGAACTGAAAACTTCCAGTTGGTATTGCTGTTTCTGATTGACATGCTACTTTAAAATCTTCCTGACATACAGTTATAAACACAATCTTTATCTCTTTTAGGTTTCTATTATACCTCGGGGCAAAGGGTTGGGTTATGCTCAGTATTTGCCCAAAGAGCAATATTTGTACAGCAAGGAGCAGTTGTTTGATAGGATGTGCATGACACTGGGCGGTAGGGTTTCTGAAGAGCTGTTCTTTGGAAGGATAACAACAGGCGCACAGGATGACTTAAAAAAAGTCACACAAAGTGCATATGCTCAGGTATGTACATCTTAGTACAGTACATACTCCCAGTTTGTTAATGCTTCTGCCACTTGCCAACTACAGATTCATGACAGTTTGCCTTTGACTGACCTGTGCCAATTAGTCCACAGGGACTGTGTTTTTCCTCCTGTAGGAGGCAGAGATATTAAGTTTTCAGCATAATGTTTGGTGCTTGTGAACTGCAAACAGGATATTTAAATACTGTGTGTGTAGCGTACATGACACCACACAGGCAGGTTGTGGTACTGTGTGACACTGCTGTAGCTTATCGAATCAGGAGTGAATGCCACTGTTTAACTCCCAACACCATTACATCCTTATGCATTATGAGATGAAACAAGAATTGAATGCACTTGTCATGAATCATTTCAGTGGCATTTACTGATGGTGCTTGGTTGGAGACAATCTCAGCTTATCTGGGGAGGATTTGGTAGTGCTGAAATAAAGACAGGCTGTCATTGACCAATAGCTGGATCATGATAGCGATGTGTAACTTACTAAGAAGGTGCAGCATGAAATTATATGCATTATTTCTTTAATAATTCATTAAAGTTTTGGTCTTTGGTATATGATGCCATATGGTTTTAGAGATGGATACTCTTAGAGCAACCTACTGACTCCATCTTCATGGTCAATTTTGTCTTGAAGTTGGAGACAGTAACAGAACATTCATACCCACTACCACACTACATGTTGTCATCTGAGATGACCATTCTTGTTATTCACCATTGTAAAAACCTCAAATATTAATAATTCATTTTCTGTCAATATAGCTGATTAAATTGCATTAGTATACTTTATTTACCTGAATCTAAGGGAAGAAATTAAAGGCACACACTTCAAAGAGTCAAATGAAAATTATGTAGTAAATGTGAGTATTGCATTTTAAATTTTAGGTTGTTCATTATGGAATGAATGATAAAGTTGGAAATGTTAGCTTTGACATGCCACAACCTGGAGAAGTTGTTCTTGAGAAACCATATTCTGAGAAGACTGCTCAAATAATAGATTCTGAGGTACGTGAGCTCATCCAGAGAGCACATGTACACACCACCACCTTGCTTACAGAACACAAGGAGGATGTCAGGAAGGTATGTTGTCATATTTAGTGTTGCTGTGATGCACAAGAATGTGTGACTGTTATATATTAATTATGAGTTTTAAATGATATGTCTTGGTTGTTGTACATGACTATTAGCTTCAATTCTGGGGCTGGTGACAGGGTTAATGTTGGATTTTTAATTCGTACTGTTATTAATATTGAAAGAATGTCTTACCTGTATCTTTGAAGCTACGTATATCAGCTAAAATACCACTGTACTGCCACTGTCTGAGAAGTTAAGATATAGTTATTTCATTTTCAAAGTTTATTTACTACCACTGATCCTGTTCAAGGTTGCAGAACGTTTACTGAAACAAGAAATTTTGAGCCGGGATGACATGATTGAACTACTCGGACAGAGGCCATTTCCTGAAAAGTCTACATATGAGCAGTTTGTGGAGGGTACTGGTTCTTTTGAGGAAGACACTAGTCTTCCTGAGGGGCTGAAAGAATGGAACCAGTCAAAGGACCAAGACGGTGGCAGTAAGGAAGATAGCAATGCAATTGATAGAGAACGTAGTCGCACAGCAGATTCAGTATCTCCTTCATAAGGTGAGAAGTGAATTTGTGTCAGCACTGTGGATGGAAACATCTTACATTTCAGTGTATTTTAACATATATAAAATTTTAAATTCATCAAACTATAGTTGCCTGGTTGTTCTTATCCAAAAAACATGTATTTGTGGTTCTTTTCTTTTTATTTTCACACGTTGCCTAAAATATTCCTTTTATATACCTTAGTATTGCAAGAAATGCCTTTTACTTTTCTGTCTGTTACATGTCTAAAAATCTGCATTTCATCCACATGTTCAGAACAGATTCTTCAGTAACTGTATGTTATTATTTGTTGAGCCTGGTGTGTTTTATGTTGACCTGAATTTTATTTTGTCTTAATACCACTAACCCTTGAATTCAATAAAGGGTACCCAGCCTGCTTTTGCAGCTGTGGTTAAATAGGAACAAGTCCTTGCTTTTGCATTGTTATGTTATTTCTTTTGTGGTGTATATAAATGTATGTATTTTTTTGTAACAGTATAACATTAGTCTGTCATCTACAGATGACAAGATGAAGTACTGTCACATGCTAAGTGTGAACTCAAAACTTGGTAGGTGTGGTATGGTGGGCTACATCTCAGAGACAGTATTACTTCACTGAGTTGGTTAACATATCATAATAACTTATTTAGTTCCTCTTTCAGAAGGCATTGAGTCCAGCATTCTGTAAGTTTTCTGGTTACTGTTTTTAAGAAATCTTGCAGTTGATGATGACACCCTCTTTTCTTTCTAGCCCCCCCCCACTTCCATAATTAAATTTGAATTTCTCATTCCTAAATGTTAAGACAGTTGTCTCTGCTTACCAATCTGGTGTGTTACATATCTTGTAATTAAATCAGGTGGATTTTGGAATACTTGCGATGATACGAGGTCTAATGTATTGAATATTTTGACAGTCTGCTGTTCATATTAGTGCTGTGTATGTGAAGACATCCATCTTTTTAATATCCTGCACTTTACTATAAAGTGTTCTTAACCTTTAAATGGCCAGGTTGGTATTTATATTTTAGTGCATGGTGTATCGAAAACGTGTTATTTGAACCAAAAAAGATAAAATTGAGAAACAAACAGCATTTTGTGGAAAAATAAAACAGATTATGGAGCATGTCTTAAAAATGCAGTAAATTTTCTTTTTCCTTAACTGTATAAAATGAATTTCTAGGGTTTTGTTTTTTGCATGCATTCACATATGTGAACATAGGCCATTTAAAGGTTAATATCACTGTAGAAATGTTATATACAAACTTTTGTGTGTGTGTGTGTGTGCGCGCGCGCGTGCTGCGTGCGTGCATGCGTGGGTGTGCGCACGCGTGTGGGTGTGCGCACGCGTGTGGGTGTGTGTGGGTGGGTGTGTGCGCGCGCGTGCGTGTGTGTGCACGCGTGCGTGTGTGTGTGTGTGTGTGCGCACGCGTGTGGGTGTGTGTGTTGGCGTGCGCGTGTGCGCGCGTGCATGTGCGCGTGTGTGTGTGTGGCTATCCAGACCTTGTTAATAGCATTAGTCTAAACTGTGTCTGCCTTGTATTCAGGAGACACCATTTTCAAGTCTCAGCTGTGCCATTTTCAAGCCTCAGCTGTCACACTGATTATCCTTTTTCCCTTCAGTCCCTCCAGGCTCATGCTGGGACTGTATCTGAAATTAGGCCACACCTGATTCGTTCCACATATTTCTGATTCTTCACTATTATCCACTCATTTGATGCTGTAACTTCCTTAGTTACTGACAGTTTTTTTAAGCTACTAATTTGCTGACTTATTCATTTTAAATTTAAACATTTTTGTGTGACAGGTGAAATTTTGGCTGCATACTGTTCCATCTGCCATGTACCACATTTTGTTCTGCATTTCTCTGCCTGCTAAAGAAAATATGTTGGTATTTGGAAGAAAGTATTGAAATTTAGTATAACTTGCATGGAAGCTGAAAGTAGTGCACTTGAGTATGTAAGTATTGTACATTTTTAGGATTTTTCTGTGAGAATAAGTTTTGTCTGTTTTAACTTTCTATGTTGAATAAAGATGGAGCATTTAGGAGTACTAAGTCAGATTTACTCATGTGTGATGGAATATCCATTTAAGAATTCTTTATTTAAAACTTCATTCTAGCATTCAGTTCATGTGGTCCAAACTAAATCTCTCCACTTGTGTTTATCCCAGTTTGGATTTCAAACTCATTGTCCTCCATAAAAATGTTAAATGGGGATTTACTTCAGTTGCATCTTCTGTAGTTGTTTGTTATGGTCTTTACATATGCTTTAATATCCCATTCCTGTTACCGAGACTAAAGTTTAAAGGAAGATGGTACAGGATCCATTAATTATTCTATGAAGGTTATTATTATTTTTTTAGATACTATGTGTAAGTATATTCCACTGCTACCATTGCAGTAATGCATATTGGATACACTGTCTCATAGAAAGGATTGATCTGGCTTAGGATAGGGACAGGTGGCGGGTACTTGTAAACGTGGTTATGAACCTTCAGGTTCCATAAAATGCGGGAATTTCTTGACTACCTGAGAACTGGTTAGCTTCTCAAGAAGGACTCGGCTCCATGGAGTGAGTTAGTACGTCTGTCAGTCCCATAAAAAGGGTGTTACATTCACCATATATAGATGACTGATAAATTCATCATCATGAATAAACTACACTATTCAGTCAAAAACACCACAGGTTTATTTTTACATGCGTTCTACATGTCTTGGCCTGTACTTAGGCCATCCTCAGGCATGTCAATACAAAAATCTTAAAATGGAAAACATAATAAAATTCTAGGGGCCCCTTGTTTACAGTCACTATTTTTTATAGTGCTAAAACATAGAATATAAAATATAAAAGTACCAGAACTAAATACTTTTTAAAAATATATATATGAAGACTTATTAGATTTAGATCCTTGTATATTCATGTATTATAGTGAGAGTTCATATTAAAATTCTTCTATGATTTTGTGCATTTTGATTGGCATGGCATGGTCTCATGTAGCATATTCTTTTATAAAGTCACTCCCCAACTCTCTGCAGGTAAACATCATTCCACCACCACCTTAAATTATATCCAGGCCTACAATTTGCAAACAGAATTCAAATTAGAAATTTTATAAAAGAATACATTACATGGGTCCCTGTTGAGCCAATTAAAATATGCAAAATCATATAAGAATTGTAATATGAACTCTCACTACAATACACGAGGATCTAAATCTAATAATAATTTTTATATATAAATTTTTAAAAATTGTTTAGGTCTTATACTTTTATATTTTATATAATGAGTTTTAGCATTACAAAAATAGTGACTGTCAACAAGGGGCCCCTAGATTTTTATTATATCTTCCTTTGTAAGATTTTTTGTATTGACATGCCTGAAGATGGCCTAAATACAGGCCAAAACATGTGGGACACTTGTAACGGCAACAACGTGAATTAAAATATACCTGTGTTATGTTTGACTGAATAAATGTAGTTAATTTTGTAATGAACATGATGGAATGGCTTCCATAAAGTTCATCATAATCTGTATCTAGGTGAAGCAATCATGACAAAAGTGTAAACTGAAAATTTGTGACTCATTCTTTGACTGCTGCAAAATCCTTGTCCATTCAGGTTAGTAGATTCAATGATGTATAGATGATGACATGATGCAACTGTTTAACATTCTGCAGCAGTCCGAAAATGGTAAGCTAATCCAAAGCATCGTGAAAATGACAATGATTTTGATGTACAGTTGTTAGCCTTTATAGAGGAACTGCTGTTAACTACACACTTTAGAGGAATTTACATGCACTTGTTTTGGTAAGTACGGGCAATGCTGGTAACAGCAATAAAAGCACTAGTAACCTTCATGGTGCCAGAATTTGACTACAGTCAACATGCAGTGTAGTGCTGAGAAAATCAAATAGCCACTGAGGTTGTAGGCCAAGAACATACAAAGTAATTGGTAGCCACTTAAAATGTGAGCCTTTTGCAGATTACAATGGGCACTTAAATCTGGCTCCATATGTTTAATATATGCCTCTCTTGAAAGGCTTAAAACAGTATGCTGTAAAATTTTCAGTTGCTTTGAAAGAGTTTTACAAGAAATTTTAATGTACAGTTTCTTGAGGACCTGTTTTATGTTGGCAGTGTCAGATGTTTCTTAGAATATTAATATAGTAGTGTTAAATTGGAATAAACACATAATTATAGCATGGCTTTCAGCAGTTCTCCAGAGTGAAAACAGTGGAATTGTGATGTAACCTAACCAGAGCAGTCTTGAGATATATTACCTGCAATAACTTAGAACTGACAGAGAGATGCAGGCATGCTTGCAGTTATATAAGGGACTTGAGGTGGATGTGCTGACTGCTACCAACTCCTATCCTAACCTTAAAAATAAACAAATAAAAATGAATAAAGCAATCCGACTACAGGCCTGGACAGACCCTGAGGGTTCCAGGATGTTGAGGCTTCCAGATTTGAAGACAGTCGGCACCTGAAAGTGGTAGGGTTGTTAGCCCTACGCACTGGCTGCCTGTACCCCCCAGGAAATATTCCTGGTATTCATTTCTGTTAGAGGCTGAGTCGACCCCAGGGCGATAGTGCGGCCAGAAGGATTAGGCCAATAAAAAATTCCAATGACACTATCGGGAATCAAACTCGCAACCGTCTGGCTTGTAGCACAATGCCTCAACCAACTGCACCACCACATGCCCCTGTTTGAACCTAACACTAATGCTAAAGTAAATATAGACACATTTCAAAATGTAGAGAAAATCTGATTCTTACTCTGAATCCAGGTATGTCAAGTGGTACCAATTCTAACTGAAATACCAACTTTCACACAACTACAGTGACTCCACATCCAAAAAATATGACCAGTGACACACATATTTTGAAATCTATGCAACTATGTATAACTGATGAAGTCTGAATGGCTGAACAACTGTGACTAATTGTCAGCAGCCAGAATGCCAACTTGGTCATACACTGAAATTGCAATGATCCCAAATCCAGCAATGAAAACTGATCATAGTTACCTCTAAACAGTACTCAGTGACTCCCATCAACAATCAGCAGGCACAGCCAATGTGAATATAATGTCACCCATTGCAGTGCAAATGAATACTGTAGAATGCCCAGACGTGCCATACCTTCATAATCTCACGAGGACCTAATTTTACAGTTACTTACTCCAGAATTAAGTACCCACTAGTGTTCCATACATCACTTACTATACACCCTTGCGACTACTAATTGCTGCAATTAGCAATGGTGCTAACCCCAAGGGACATAGTTTCATAATAACAGATTGGAAGAGTAATGTAACCATTCTCATCAGGATTGCACATGTCACAATACTGCAAATCACATTACACTCATGGGTGACTAGTATGTGACTAGCCTACAAACATGCAATAGAATAGTAGATAATTTGTTTAAATTCTATAGACATTTTACAGGACATGGATGTACATTGTAACATAACACATTATTATGATTCTACTGAATGACAACCTAATGGGCAATACTCCACTTGTAACATGACATTTCATGTTTACACAATTGGTATGAAGTTATGATGGATGAGAACTGTGTTCGTCTGGAATATTACACTCCATCGCTGGGTGTAAGTTGCCCCTTGGCAGGATCTAGGATCCATGCATGCTGTTTACAGCTCCATTTACATTGTATGTTTTGCTATATCACTGACTACAGTTATATGCCTCAGTGGTATATGAGGCAAAGTGAATTACACAGTGTAGGAGTTCAACACAGTGCAACATTCATTATGCAGAGATGTGTGTTAGGAATATATGAAGTGTTGATGTTTCTTTTTTAGAGCCTGAAAGCCATAAAGTAGAACATGAGGATATTAACTTCCATGGGCACCATGTCCATATCAGGCAATTCAGACAATCTTTCATCTTTGAAAATTGGCCACAGTTCTCAGTTTTAGAATGATGCAACAATATATTACTATTATAAAAAGTTTGTAACACTGTGTTTTGTCACCTGTAATTAATCAGCATGTTATGTTAAGTATTATTGTGGATTCTGCATTATGGCTCCCTCAAGATGAAATAATGTGGCATTTTTATACAAAGTGCTGTTGTCTAACTACCTCTTAGTTAAGGGGTATTCATTGTGCAGGTCACATGCAGCATTGAACAGTTCTGCAAATCTGTCATGCACACACACATAAATATATATGCATGCATTCATTCATTTGCAGTTAGTCATATGACAGGTCTCTAGCCTCTTCCGAAGTGAGTTCTCCACAGACAGGGATCTTGTGCTGCTTCTTTCAATTTTCAGTACCCTCTCATTTCCTTAAGCCCCCCCCCCCAGTATGAGTCTTTTTCCATGTCTCTTCACTTCTATGCTGCCCACCATATGTGCCTTGGGGCAGAATGTCCCCCC
>Ga0123355_10002956_pt1 | contig 24131 bp, 26 predicted proteins | sample TergutEmb28metaG_3_FD_89872 | JGI IMG/M metagenome (GOLD analysis project Ga0123355, IMG submission 89872) | Embiratermes neotenicus P1 segment gut microbial communities from Petit-Saut dam, French Guiana - Emb289 P1 | ecosystem: Host-associated > Arthropoda: Insects > Digestive system > Gut ... | reverse complement strand
TGCTCTTGACAACATGGAAAGACTGGGCGTATCATCCATAGCCAAAAAAAGCTTTCGAGAGCTTTCGGGCGGCCAGCAGCAAAGGGTTTTGTTAGGTCGTGCGCTTTGCGCCACCCAAAAGGCCTTGCTTTTAGACGAGCCCGCCGCAGGCCTAGACCCCCTTGTCACGGAAGAACTTTATAAAACCATCCAAGACCTTTCCAAAGACGGCATCACAGTCATCATGATATCCCACGACATTCACGCGGCTGTGCAATACGCCAGCCACATCCTGCATCTGCAAAACCGTCAAATTTTCTTCGGCCCTGTTGAAGACTACAAGCAAAGCGACGCGGGCAAGCTGTTTTTGAAAGGGGGTGCGGCAGATGGCGGTCTTTGAAATGATAACTGATATGCTCTCGTTTACATTTATGCAGCGCGCTATCATCGTTGGCCTATTGGTCTCGCTGTGCGCCGCCCTTCTGGGCGTCAACCTGGTGCTAAAACGCTACGCCATGATAGGCACGGCCCTAAGCCATGTGGGCTTTGCCACCATGGCCATCGCAGGGGTGATAGACTTTGCGCCCCTTGCCATCTCCATGCCTGTTGTAGTGGGTGCGGCCTTTTTGCTTCTACGCATGAACGAAAATTCCAAGGTAAAGGGCGATAGCGCTGTTGCCTTGGTTTCAACAAGCAGCATGGCCATTGGTGTAATTGTGGTTTCGCTGACCACAGGCCTTACGCTGCATATCTGCAATGTGATGTTTGGCAGCATTTTCGCCATGACACAGGCAGATATGTATCTTAGTATCATCCTAAGTATTGTAGTGCTTGGCCTGTTCATCCTATTCTACAAGCAGCTGTTTGCCGTGACCTACGACGAAAACTTTGCCAAGGCCACAGGCACAAAAGTTGGCATCTACAAAAGCCTTTTGGCCATCTTAACCGCCGTCACCGTGGTTTTGGGCATGAGAATGATGGGTGCCATGCTTATCTCTGCCCTTACAATATTCCCGGCCCTTAGCGCAATGCGCCTATGCAAGCGCTTCCTGTCCGTTGTTATCACGGCGGCTATCATCGGCATCACATGCTTCTTTATCGGCATGGTATTTTCGTTTTGGTACGACCTGCCGCCGGGTGCCAGCGTTGTAGGGGTAAATTTGGTAGTGTTTGTTGCTTTCAATATAATTGCAATCATAAAGCGAGGGGGTATAAGAGCATGAAAAAAACAATGGCAATTTTTGCACTAGCCTTCGTCCTAATTTTATCAGGATGCGGCCAAGGCGCAGGCAACACAGACGATGACGGCGTTATCATAATTGGCGAACGCTTCTTCGTCAACCAAGTTATCGAAATTGTCCTAAATTCAAACCAATATTTGGGTCGCACAATACAATACGAGGGCCTTTTCCGTTCGGTCAGCAATTCGCAAACAGGTAATGAGCACTTTTTTGTAATGCGGTACACAATGGGTTGCTGCGGCATTGAAATGGTTGGACTAGAAGTTTTAATGGAAGGCGCAACATCTCTTGAGGATGATGCCTGGGTAGAAGTTATTGGAATTTTGGAAATGAATGACGGCATCCCTATGCTAAGGGTGATTTCTATAACTGAAATGGATGAGGTTGGGTCGATACTTGTATCTTAACCCAATAACACAAAAGAGGCGGCCACAATGGCCGCCTCTTTTGTGTTATCTATCATAAAAATCCAAACTATCCTGATTTATCAACGAAATAATTTCATGAATGAGGAACATGCGGTTGTCAAGCTCTGCAATTTTGTCCGCTATCACAACAAGCTCGTCACTTAGGTGGGCCGGGATATGCTCGCGATATTTATATCGGGCCTTATGCTCCAGCGTGGCCCAAAAGTTCATAGCCTCTGTACGAATTTGTACCTCTACCATGACATCCTCAGTTTTGCCCGAGAAAAAGACAGGTATCTCCATAATAAGGTGATAGCTGCGATAGCCGCTGGGCTTGGGCTTGCTGATGAAGTCCTTTTCGTTTACAATGCGCACATCAGGCAGCGAGCGCAAGATGTCCGCCAAAAAATAGATGTCTGTGGCAAAGGGGCAGATGATGCGTATGCCTGCAATATCGCGCAGGTGCTTTTTGGCGTTGTCGGCAGTGATGTCAAGGCCCATTTTATGCAGCTTTTCGGCCATGCTCTCAGGTGCTTTGATGCGGCTTCGTATATGGTCAATTGCGCTGTTGTCCTGAAAATTCTTTAGGTCCTCATGTATGATGTTAAGCTTGGTCATCAAAATTTGAAGACCCCATTCATAAATCGGCACAAATTGCTTTACCCTTGCGAATTCCTCGTTGCTAAAACGTACAGACATCGTCTTCCTCCAACATTATATTTATGTGATAGGCAAGGCTACGGTAAATACTGCCCCGCCTTTATTTGCGTTAATTGCCGTTACATGGCCGCCGTGCTGCTCTGCAATAGATTTTACAATGGACAGCCCAATGCCCGTGTTGCCGCCGTTGCCTTTGTAAAAACGCTCGAAAACATGGGGCAAAATTTCGGGGTCTATGCCATTGCCATCGTCCGACACGGAAATTTCAACATGCCCGGCTTTTTTGTGGCAAGATAGGGTTATCTCAGAAGCGGCATAGCGCAGGGCATTAGAAATGAGATTGTCAACCGCCCGGGAAATCAGTTCGTGTACACATTTATGAGGCATGGCATCATCGTCAAAATTAAAAGTAAATTTAATTTGCCCCTTGTCCGCCATGGCTTGCTGACGCCCGGCGCAATCCCGTATAATGCTTGCCAAATCCACATCCGTGGCATTGTACGCCGTGGCAATATTGTCAATTTTGGAAATATACAGCAAATCTGCCACCAGCTCCGAGAGCTTGTCGGTCTCTTGCAAAATGGTTTCACTGGCTTGCTTTGGGTCCATCAAGCCAAATGAAATGCCTTCCGCATAGCATTTTATGGACATCAGCGGCGTGCGCAGCTCATGAGACGCATTTTGAAAAAATGTTTTTTGCTCGCTATCATAAACGCCAAGCTGCTTTGCGGAAGCATTTAGGGCCGCGTTAAGGTCGCAAAGCTCTTTTTCGTTAAATTCAAAATCATTTGGGGCAAAATTGCCCGGGCCTATGCCCAAAGCAAACTTGCGCAGCTTTTCAATTGGTCGCGTAAAGGACTTGGCCAAAAAATATGTAACTACCACAGCCACCACAAACATAATGCCAATCGAGCCAAACAAAACCACGGCTGGCCTTCCAAAAAAGCCTTGTTCATAAACCGGATAGTAGTCAGCGATAGGCCTAAGCAAATTTAGCGCAACGCTAAAAATAATCCAGGTGAGGGCAAAGGAAAAAAACAGCACGGCAGAAAAAGCCGCGAGAATTCTTTGACGTATCTCAACTTTCTTTTTAAATTTGCGTGGTTTCATAATTTTGCCCCTACGAAGTTAAAGCCTGCGTTGCCGCGCCCAACAATTCCTCATATGTAGACCCATCTTCAGGCCAGCTCGCAACACCTATCCTAATAGAAGTATCGCCAGCTTTTCCCACAGCTAGTATCTCTTCCGCTTTTTTTGCTGCCGCCTCGTCGCTTGAAATGCTATCGACAAGCACTAAAAACTCATTACGCCCATAGCGGCAAGCTATACAGCCTTTTCCAAAGATTTGTGGCACTGCCTTTGCAATATCAAGAAGGGCTTTGTCTGTACTATTATCAACACTGAGCATAAACAGAGCACTGCCTTCACCCAGCTTGCTTTCAATCCGATTTTCGCCGGAAACTCTGTCAAACAGCCCTGTCAAGAGGTCTTGCTCGCTGTAAATTTTACGGTCAAGCTCCATACGCCGAAAAATTGCCTTTACGCGCATAACCAACGCCATAGGCGAAAAAGGCTTTACTAAATAGTCATCACCGCCCATGTCAAGGCCCGTTGCATAGTCCAAATCACTGTCCCGAGCCGTTAGCAAAATTATGGGCACCGGGCTTATTTTACGCAACTTCTTGCAGACAGCAAAACCATTGCTGCCCGGCATCATCACATCCAGCACCACCAAATCCGAAGGGCTATCTACAAAGGCGGCATATAGCGCGTCACCATTTTCAAAATCCCTCACGGCATAACCCGCGTTTTCCAAAAAGGCCTTGATGGCCACCCTAATATTGGCCTCGTCATCAGCAATATAAATCTTTTGCATTTTTATCTCCTTCTAAAGTATATTACCAAAAAGATTATCATAACAATAACACCCATCACGGATATATTGAAAGTGAGGCCGAAGGTTAGCTGCGCAAAAATGAGATTTAGGCTGACAGTTTGCAAACCAAAGCCTGTGGAATAGCCCAAGAAGCCTAAAAATGACAAAGCGTCCACATTTTGAGAGAGATGCACAAAAAACTGGCCCATGAAAAAGCCCACAACAAAGCCCACAAGGCCTACTAAAATTATCATCCAAATACTTCCGTTTCCTCTGCGCATAATAATCTCCTCTCGATCTATGCGGTTACGTTTTTTATCACCTTCGTGGGACATTTCTCCATGCAAATTTTGCAAAGCGTACATTTATCATAATCTACCCGCGCCAGATTGTCAATGACGTTTATAGCATCATGAGGACAAGCCTTCTCACAAAGCTTGCAGCCGATACAACCCGCGCTGCAATTTTTACGGATAAGAGACCCGTGGTCAGTAGAATGGCACTCCACCCTTATTTTGGCCTCATCGGGCACAATCTCTATCAACGCCTTGGGGCAAATGGGTATACAAAGGGCGCAAGCCACACATTTTTCAGAATTTATCACGGCAATGCTGTTTACAATGCTTATGGCATCAAAAGGACAGGCTGCAACACAGCTTCCATGGCCGATGCAGCTAAATGTACAGGCCTTTGGCCCATTTCCGGGCATAAGAGACGTAGCGTTGCAATCCCCAATGCCGTCGTAAGCGTAGTTGGTTTTGGCGTGGGCCGTATCGCCGCAGCAATGGACATAGGCCGTCAGACGCGCCGCAGGGGTCACATCCACGCCCATAATCTCCGCTAATTTGTCCGCCAAATCTTGCCCACCAACGGGGCAATCCGTTGTTTTAGCCGTCGCATCAGCAACAGCTATGGCAAAGCCATCGCAGCCGGGATGGCCGCAGGCGCCGCAGTTTATCCCCGGCAAAACCTCACGGATGACGGCAACATTTGGGTCTTCCTTAACGGCAAAAACCCTGCCAAAAGCACCCAAGGCACCGCCCAGCACAAGGCCCAGCGCACCCAAGGCGACAACCTGTATAACTATCGGGCCGGCTTCGGCGAAATTCATAGCGTTACCCCCTTTGAAATCAAATCAATCCCGAAAACCCTAAAAACGCGATGGACATGAGGCCCGCGGCAACCAAAGCAATAGGAAAGCCGCGGAAAGCCTGCGGCACGTCGCTGCGCTCTATACGCTCTCGAAGCCCGGCGAAAATTACGATGGCCAACAAAAAGCCAAGGCCCGCGCCGGCAGCATGTACAACAGATTCTATGAAATTAAATCCTTCATTCATATTTATCAGCACGGCACCGATGATAGCGCAATTTGTGGTGATAAGGGGCAGATAAACCCCCATTGCGCTATACAGCGTAGGGCTGGATTTTTTCAAAAACATCTCAACAACCTGCACCAGCGCCGCAATGATGACGATAAAGGCGATGATATGCAGATATTGCATATTTAGCGGCACCAGGAAAAATGTGTAAACCATATAAGAAACCGCCGAGGACAGCGTTAGCACAAAGGTAACGGCAATGCCCATGGACACAGCAGACTCCAGCTTCCTGGAAACGCCGATAAAAGGACAGATGCCCAAAAAGCGCGTTAGCACGAAGTTATTGACGATGGCTGCCGACAAAAACAGTAAAATTAAATTCATGACTGCGGCACCTCCTCATTTTTCAACTTGCGCTTTGCGGCCACATAGCGCAATGCGGCCATCAGCACACCCAGCGTGATAAAAGCACCCGGCGGTAGGATAAACAAAATTGTTTGTGGGAAGGCTTCGGGAAGGGTAATGACAAGGGCTGTGTCGCGGAAAAGGGTGCCAAAGCCCAAAATTTCCCGGATGGCGGACAGCATAACCATCGCAATTGTAAAACCAAGGCCCATGCCCAGTGCATCAAAAGCAGAGCGCACAAGCCCATTCTTAAAGGCAAAACTTTCGCCCCGTGCCAGCACTATACAGTTTACAGCGATAAGGGGCAAAAAGATGCCCAAATTTGCGTGTAGCACTGGTATAAAGGCCTCTATCAGCATATTTACAGCCGTCACAGCCCCGGCAATAATCACGACAAAACAAGGTATCCTTGCCTTTTGGGGTATAAAGCCGCGAAGGGCTGAAATAAGCACATTTGTAAGCAGCAGCACGAAGGCCGTGGCCAAACCCATGCCCAAGCCGTTAAAAACCGTGCCGGACACCGCCAGCGCAGGGCACAGCGCAATGGCTTGCACAAAAATGGGGTTTTCGCTTATGATGCCGCGCTTTAAATAGCGGGTTATGTATGACATCTCAACCTCCTGTTAATAAATCATCTTATAAAGAAATCGTAATTATACCAAGCAATAAAATTATCCGGATTTAGATATCCAAGGGCAACATACCACAACAGCAAAAACAAGGCGGAAAGGGCAATTACGGGCAATTGCTTTTTAAACAATAGGCGAATGACGCACAATGCAATGACGACAGCCAAGTATATGATAAACCACGCCGAAAGCAGCCTCAGCCACGTCATCCCAAAGACACCAATGTAAAGATTTAAGCGGACGGCCCCTGAAACCAGCATAATACCCGTGGTGGCCAGCAGCCCGCATAGCATGGCCATAAGCAGCTTGTGCTGCTTGCCAAACCGTAAAAACACCCCGAATATCAAAAGGTTTATGGCGCAGACGATGACGGTTTGCGCAAAGCCTTCCCTTGCGTATTCGGAATATGTCATACCGGCCGGCAAACCAACCCCTGCAAACAGGTAGGTAAACTGGATGACGCAAAATAATACATACACCAATATAACACTGCCCAAAACAATTGCGGAAATTATATCATCAATTGTCTTTTTGCTTTGCACGACGTGTCGCTTCGCTTCCCCAAAGCCTATATTCCACAAAAATGAATAAAACAGGCCAAAGGCAATTAGCACAACGATGATATGCATAAATGTTAAAAACGGATTATCAATAGAAAATATTTGGCGTAAATAGTGGCTGAAAACTTGGTCGGCCCCCATAAGCAGCGGGATTACTATAAGCAGCAGAAGGGATGCAATGCCTACCCCTGCAAGCACACGCTTTGCAGTTGATTTGTTGTTTGCGGACAACAGCGAACCCACCGCCCCAAACAGCGCAAATATCCCCGAAAAAGGCTTGACAAACCAGCCCAAAAACCAAGCGGCAGCTATGCCATCGGAATTTTTCAGGGTGTATCCCCCGGCAACCCATTGCGAGTGCGCCATAAGCACATTTGGTATCACAAACCACGTAATTAAGGCAAACTGCCAATTTTGCTCAGGCGAAATAAGAAACCATATGCACAATGCCGCGGTACATACTGCCACAAACCAGGCGGTTTTGTCTTGCTTTAGCCTGCTCCAAAAAAATACATGGAAAATCACAATATAACATAGCCAAAATGCGCCGGTAAGCACCCATGAATTTAATGTGCCATAAAGCCCGGCAACTATCAGACGGTCAAACAAAATGGCCACAAGCAAGGATATGGGCAGCAGCAACTTTTCTTTCGCGGAATATTGCCTCGGCAGAGGCGCAATTTCATTTTGATGATTTTCAATCATTTTATCAGCCCCTGTCTTTTTTCCCGTATCTCTTTACGCCAATTATCAGCCCTGCGAAAATACCTATGCCCATAAACATCAGAGCCACCGAAGCACTGAAGCGTGACAGCCCCAAAAGGCGCGAGCCGTCAGCGGCACCCATAAGCAATACGTAACCAAACATATGAAGCTATAATCAATATTTCAAATTTTATGTTAAACTTAGGATTTGGTTTCATGATTTTCTCACTGCGGCGAATAACGCTGAATATTAGGCAGCACCGCGCCATTTACAAATTCCAGCGCGTCATTTACACCATCCGTCACTACTTGCACGGTAATTGTAGCCCCCGTGATGGCCATAACCTCGTTTTCACCGGCATTTCCGCGCGTCAGCACCTGCACATCGCCTGTTGCGCCGATAAACTGATGCCTATAGACTTCTTCCGTGATACGCGCGCCAAGGCCCGGCGTCTCTGCATGGGAAATAATGTCAAGGCCTGTGATTGCACCATCCAGGCCTATGCCCACAAGAAAAGTCATATGCGCCCAGCCTGTTGCGGACATTTGCACGACAACGCCAATGGGCATATCGCCATCAAAGCCCACCGCATAGCTTAGCATACTTGTGTCGTCATCAATACCAACATCTACGGAAAAGCCCGTGGTGCCCGGCAACACATAGGACATGGACGCCAGACGCGTCTGCTCGCGGGCATCGGCTATCACATCAATTGTAAGAAAATTTGTCACCGCCAAAATCAGGGTGAAAATGGCGGTTATTGCAAATAAAGTCAATCCGGGCCGAATTATATCTTGCATAAAATCATCCCCCATTAATGGCGATTGCCAATACGAATTCTGGTTACTATATCGTTTTCATCAAATTCAAATTCAATAAATCTCCAAGACCCGCCAACGTGATAGTAGTTGAAACCCGCATTGGACAGGCTTGTATGGGCCTCGGGCCATATGCCAATGCCGCCGGGACGGCTGTGGTCTCTTAATATCGAATGAACCAGCCTGCGCCTTGCAAAGTCGGCTTCAACCTGGCTTCGGGTAGAACCAACGCCTATTTGCCGCCATGGCGGGCCGCTCATTCTATATTGCTCGTCAACTATATCATGCCATCCCCAATTGTCCAGCCCTTCAAAGCTGGCCATAAAAGGATAACCTTCTCTTATTATCGGCACAATGGATGCCGCCTCAAAGACCAATCTCGCAAGTACGACAACGCAAACTGCGCAAATTAACAACTTTTTGCCATGCTTGAAGAGTCTCATCAAGCTGCACCATAAACCCGCGGCTTTGTTAGCTTATCAATCAACGGCACCAGCAAATTCATCAGCAATATCGCGTATGTAACCCCTTCGGGGAAGCCGCCCCAAAGGCGGATTATCGCCGTAATTGCGCCGCAGCCAATGCCAAAGACTACTTGCCCCATGGCCGTCATAGGCGATGTGGCATAGTCCGTAGCCATAAAAAATGCCGCCAGCATCAAGGCCCCAAGGAAAATTTCATAATGAGGTTGTCCCGTGAAAAGGCCGTGACGGCCAAAGACAAGCAGCATCACCGCTGTTGTGCCAATGAAAAAGACAGGTATGCGCCAGTTTATCACCTTGCGGATAAGCAAATAAATACCGCCAAGGATGATAAGAATTGTGGCCACCTCTCCAATTGCACCTCGGGTACTGCCAAAGCCCCAAAGCACATTCCATACAGCACCCAGAACTGGCGTATGCAGCTCTGCCGTTGCAAACTCCACAAGAGGGGTTGCGGTAACGACGGCATCAGGGGCCAGTCCAAAGTCATATATAGTCACCAGTGCGGGATAGGCCGCCAGCAAAAAGGCCCGGGCTGCCAACGCAGGGTTTACAAAATTTTGGCCAATGCCACCAAAAAGCTGCTTTACAATGACGATGGCAAAAAACGCGGCTACAACCATGGTCCACAGGGGTACCGTGGCCGGCACGCCAAAGGCGATAAGTATGCCCGTGATAACGGCGGAATAATCGCCAATAGTGATAGGCTTTTTCATAATTTTTTGATATGACCATTCAAAAAACACGCAGGATATCACGGAAACGGCAATTACAGCCGTGCCCTGCGGGCCAAAATTGATAACGGCAACCAAAATAGCGGGTATCAAAGCAATTATCACATCCAGCATGATGCGGGATGTTGTTATCTTTGCGCGCATATGTGGCTTGGATGTTATAAGGTAATGACTTGCATTTCCGTTATTTGACATGTGAATTCTCCCTTGATAACGGGCGAACACAGTTCGCCCCTACTAGCTACCTCTGCGCACCCGGCCCCTGGCCATAATAATAGACTGCGCCAAATGCCGCTTTGACGGACAAATATAAGAACAAGAGCCGCATTCTATACAGGTCATGCCGTTTAGTTTTTTGAAGCCTTCAAAATCGTCATAAAGGGCCTGGATGTTAAGCTCGTATGGCAAAAGGCCCATGGGGCAAAATTCTACGCATTTAGCGCATCGTATGCAAGGATGTTCTTTCTGGATATTGGCCACTTCTTCGGTAAAGGCCAAGATGACAGAATCTGTTTTAATGATGGGTATGTCAAGATTAAACAAGGCCCAGCCCATCATAGCACCCCCCGACATTATCTTAAAAGGGCGCGATTTAAAGCCGCCGGCGCGCTCCACCAGCGTCTTATAGGACATGCCCAAAACAGCCTCATAATTGCCGGGATTTACAAAAGCATCGCCGGAAAGCGTCATGATACGGCGGGTTATTGGCCGGCCGCGGCGGATGATGGCATCAATGGCGGCCACGGTGGATACATTAAGGACGATGACGCCAATATCCGAGGGCAAACCGCCCATAGGCACCTGCTGGTTTATGCAAGACTCTATAAGCTGTTTTTCAGAGCCTTGAGGATATGTGGGCGGAAGGCCGATAACCTCAATGCGGTCATTACCTGCAAACAGCTTTTTGTAAAGCATTACAGATTCCATTTTATTCGTCTCTATGGCCAAGATGCCGCGAGCATAGGGGAACAGCCGTAGCAAAAGCTCCATAGATTCGCGGATATTGCCCGGTTTTTCAAGCATAACGCGGTGGTCATGGGTGTGGTAAGGCTCGCATTCCGCGCCGTTTACAAGTATGCAATCAATTAAATCAGGGTCAGCAGGGGCAAGCTTGATATGTGTAGGAAAACCCGCGCCCCCAAGGCCCACAAGCCCCGCTTCTTTGATAATGTCCAAAAATTGCTCTCGTGTCAAATTATATGTGTCCTCAAGGCCCTTTACGGATGGATGCTCTTCCATTTTGCCATCGGCTTCGATGATGATAGATTCGGTATAATGCCCATGAGGCTCAAGGGTAGGGCGGATGTCCACCACCGTGCCCGACACGCCGGAATGAATGTTCGCGGAAATCCTGCCGGAAGCTTCTGCAATTTTTTCGCCCAAAAGCACTCGCTCGCCTTTTTCAACCAAAGGGCGCGCCGGAGAGCCGATATGCTGCAACAACGGGTATGTAAGAATATCGCCTTCGATAGGCAAAATAGGCTTTATGCGCATATCTTCCGTATGGCCCTTGTGTTTTTCAAGATGCAGCCGCTGCTTAAATTTAAACGCCCTCATATCGCACCCCTTAATCAATTTTCCTTACCTTCATTTTAACACAACCGGACAACTTTCCACAAGCATTGATTTTTAGTTAACAAGCGATGCGGGAAAGAATTTGTTGAAGTTGTCTTTCCACTTATGCTATAATCATTAAGGGTGAAAATAACATGAAAAAATTAATTTACTTTACGCTGGCCTGTATATTAATGCTTGCCGCGTGCGGAAATCAAGCATACTATCAAAATTACACAAACTATCCATATCTTGAGCCCGAACCGCCAGCCCCGGCGCAAGTTTCAACCGCTACACCAACGCCAACGCCATCTCCTGAGCCCATTCAACCACCTCACTACAATCAAACAACAGGCCGAATTGTATCCATCAAAGGGCTTGTCAACAACGACGGCACTATCAACCAAGCAGTAGATTGGCTTCACGTAAACATCAAGGACGAAGACGGCACGCCCATTACGCTTGTGGCCACTCCCGCAACTGTGGTGCCTTTTGGCAACCTGTTCGTTGGTGAAACTGTAACGGGCTTCCTTCTTGCCGATAGGCCAAGCATTGCCGACGAACCCCACATGTACATTGCATCCATGCTTGCCGCCGGTATGCCCGACGGCCTTAACATACATGCTCACTATTTCGAAGAGGCTTTTGAAACCCGCTTTAGCATCACCGGAAACGCTTTTTTAGCTCGCATAGGGATATTTGACAGACTTCCCGATGTAAACAGCACTTTAACAAGCTGGGGTAACCGTATTTTCGTTAGGACAGAAGATACAATAATGACACCCTTTTACATCCAAAATTACGGCCCGACATACGCCGGGTTTGCAATATTATACACAATTCCCGAGCCTGGCTGCACCAAGCCAATACCAATTATCGAAAGCATCCTTATCTCTGAAAGCTTCGACGCACGTGATACTTGGGAAGATTGGCAAGGCGACTTTCATGTACCCGAAATGTTTTCGCTGTCCGACTTTAAAATAGTTGATATGCCATTATTTATTCACCAAGAATTGCTAGAATTACCGATGCCGCCAATTTTATACCACGACGGAACAACGGTGATGGTTCCTTTTAAGCCAATCGGGCAAGAGCTTTGGTGGAGCGACTTTATTTTGTTTCCAAGCGGGCCAATGTTTGGCACTATCGGCGGGGGAAGCGGAGAAACCGCCCTTATGATGCCGGGCGGCTACACAGCCAGCGGCACAGGCTTTTCCGCCAGATTTAGCACGCCTGTTTTGTTGGTAGACGGCATCCTTTATGTGCCGCTGTTTGGCTTTTTTGCAGGCGCAAGCCCGTTTCCGCCCTCGGATGCATTTATATACAACAATGAAATTCATATTGTTAGCCGAGGCTGGAGCATCCTGCATGACACCCAATTTTGGCGGGCAGGATGGGGTGGCGATGCCTCGGAAGGCCATCAAATCACCGCGGATGTGTCAAGATTGCCTATTTATGTCAGCGGAGAAAGAATGAATATCCCTTCGGCATTTTTAACAGAGGATAAATACGACATAATGCTGCCTGTGATACCAATCACACACGCTTTAGGTTTTTGCGTTACAACCTTACCTTGCGGCTGTATTTCAATTGAACACGACACCTTGATACCCCCTTTCTTAATAAAAGGGCAATATGCCCAAGCCCAAGGATGCCATCACGAGGATGAGATAAGGTGGTGGAGCCCCACATTTGTCTGGATAGACGGAGAGCTTTACGCCCCCTTTTGGAATTTTTTCAGAGGTGCCCTAAATGTCGGCGGCTTTGCCAACTACAGCCGAATCGAACTTTTCCCCACAGGCACAAACCACTTTTAACTAAAACACGAGGTAAATTATGGAATATTTTGATGTCTATAACAAATACGGAGAAAAAACAGGTGAAATAGTTGAACGAAGAGAAGCTCACAAAGATGGAATATTTCATAGGGTAGTGCATTTATGGATATTAAATTCCAAAAATGAGATATTAATTCAACAGCGCAGCCCTGACAAAGATGCAGGAGCTAATTTGTGGTATGTATCAGTGGGTGGGCATATTGAAAGCGGCGAAAATATCGAAAGCACGCTGATACGCGAAACCAAGGAAGAATTAGGGCTGGATATTTTGCCATTAATAAGCTCTGTAGAATATCTCTATACGTTTAAAGATGCTTTAATAGAAAATAACGGAACTTTTTTTGACAATGAGTTTTTTGATGTCTTTGCATTAAAAGCAGATTTTGATATTGACCAAATCACAATGCAAAAAGAAGAGGTGCAGGCTGTAAAATACATAAGTTTTGATGAATTTAAAAGCATAATAGCAAGTCAGGATAAATCATTTTGGCAACATAGGGTAGGGTATAAAATGCTGCTTGTGGCACTAGAAGAATTATTACAAGGAGATTGATATATGCGAGAGATTTCTTACACATCATCAGACGGCGAAAGCACAATTTACGCCTATATTTGGGAGCCTGCCGAAGGCGATAAAGTACGCGGCGTTTTGCAGCTTGTACATGGCTTTTCAGAGCACGCTCTGCGCTATCAAGATTTTGCGGAATTTATGGCGCGGCAGGGCTATGTTGTTTGCGCTCAAGACCATTTGGGCCACGGCCGCACTGCCGCCGGAAAGTTTGGATACATCGGCAAAAGCGGCCACAAACTATTGGCAAAGGACACGTACAAGCTTACATCGCTGATGAAAAAAGAGCATGACGCGCCCTTGGTGCTTATGGGCCTTGGGGCGGGGTCCCTTGTAGCGCGCTATGTATGCTCCCTTTGGAGCATAGAGTATCAAGGCGCCATTTTTTCAGGCACCGCAGGCGGCGGCCCCTTTGTAAACATGCTGTATCGCATGTTTTCAACACGGAGAGTTTCGCGGGAAAAAGGCGAAAAAGAGGCATTGGGCATAAACAAATGGATGCACAATCGCTATAACAAGCATTTTCGCGGGCTGGAAGACAGCGAATCCTGGCTAACCCGTGATGCGGCCCAATTGGCGGCCTACGAAGCGGACGCTCTTTGCGGCTTCCCCCTTACCCATGGGGCTTGTGTGGACTTGCTAAAGCTGGCGCGCATCACAAATTCCCGGGGCTGGCCTGCGCGTATGCCAAAAAACCTGCCTATATACCTGTTTTCGGGACTGGAAGACCCAATGGGAGATTTTGGCCGCGGCATCATCGGCGTATACAGCGAGCTTGTGCGCGCTGGCTGTATCGACGTCGAAATAAGGCTGTATGAAGATGCGCGCCACGAAATGTTGTTCGAGCTTAATAAACAAGAGGTTTATGATGACATAACGAAATGGCTGGAGGGCGTTACAAATGAAAAAAATCCTTATTAAAAACGGGCGGGTGATAGACCCCGCCAATAATTTTGATGATGTGGCCGATGTTTTGGTTGAGGACGGCAAGATTGCCGCTGCGGGCTCTTTTGAGACCCCGCAGGACTGTGAAACCATCGACGCAACAGGCTGCTGGGTTACGCCGGGGCTAATTGACCTACATGTCCACTTCCGCGAGCCCGGCCAAACCCATAAAGAAGACATTGCCAGCGGCAGTGCCGCCGCCGCATTGGGCGGCTTCACAACGGTGTGTACAATGCCAAACACAAATCCTGTTGGAGATTCTGTGGATTGGGTGCGTCACCAAATAGCGCGCGCAAAGGAAATTGGCCTTGTGGACATTTTGCCCATTGCCGCGATAACCATGGGGCAAAAGGGCGAAACCCTTGCGCCAATTGCCGAAATGGCCGCCGCGGGTGCCGTTGGTATCAGCGAAGACGGCATGAGCGTGAAAAACGCCAAGCTAATGAAGGAAGCCATGGAAATTACCGCAAAGCTGGGCATTGTTGTCTTTGACCATTGCGAAGATGCAAAATTGGCGTCCGGTGGCGTGATGAATGAAGGCGAAGTTTCCAAAAAGCTTGGCTTGCCGGGCATTCCGCGCTGCGCAGAGGATGTTATCATCGCCCGGGACATCGTGCTGGCCCAAGCCACAGATGCCAAGCTGCACATTTGCCATGTGGCCACAAAAGCCGGCGTAGATATTATCGCTGACGCCAAAAAGCGGACAAGTCTTGTGACAGCCGAGATTGCGCCCCACCACTTCATCCTGTCCGACGAGGACATCGACGGCACAGACACCAATTTTAAAATGAACCCGCCATTGCGCACCAAAAGCGATGTGGCGGCCATGATAGAGGCCTTAGCGGAGGGCACAATAGACGTTATCGCCACAGACCACGCCCCCCACCACGCCGACGAAAAGGCCAAGGGCTTTTTGGAAGCACCCAACGGCATTGTAGGCCTGGAAATATCCCTGCCTCTGGCCTTAACAGAGCTTGTAGAAACGGGCATCTTAACGCCCATGGCCCTGATAAACAAAATGTCCACCCTGCCCGCAAAAATTTTGGGCATTGACAAAGGCAGCCTGGCCGTGGGCCGCGCCGCCGATATCACCATCATAAACCCCACCGCAAGACATACCATAGACCCCGCCAACTTCGCATCCAAAGGCAAAAACATGCCTTTCGCGGGCCGTGAAGTTGTTGGCAAGGTGCGCCACACCATCTATGGCGGCAAATTTACCGTGAAAGAAGGGAGATTACAATGATTATTGACAGATTGATTGACAGGATTATTGAGCTAAAAAACCCCACCGTTGTGGGCCTAGACCCTCGTATTGACTATATCCCCGAGGACATCACAAAAGACGCCCAAAACAGATACGGAAACACATCCATCGCCGTAAAATACGCTCTGCTGGCCTATAACCGCGGCATCATTGACGCCATCTGCGATGTGGTGCCCGCCGTAAAACCCCAGGTGGCCTTTTACGAACAATTTGGCGCGGAAGGCATGGATGCTTACTTCCAAACCGTTTCCTACGCCAAGGCCGCCGGCCTCATCGTCATTGGCGACATTAAGCGCAGCGACATCGCATCCACCGCCGAGGCCTATTCTGATGCCCATATCGGCGAAACGGATGTCTTTGGCCAGAAAATGGCTTTCTCTGATACGGACTTTATCACCATAAATCCCTTCCTGGGCGCGGATTCCATCGAACCCTTCCTGAAAAACTGCAAGGACTTTGACAAGGGCCTCTTCATCCTAGTCAAGACATCCAACAAAGGCAGTGGGGACTTCCAAGACCTCATTGTGGACGGCAAACACCTCTACGAGATTTGCGGCGAATATGTTGAAAAATGGGGCGCGGACTTTAGAGGTCAGCATGGCTATTCTTCCATCGGTGCCGTGGTCGGTGCCACCCATCCCGAAGTAGCCGCAAAGCTGCGGGCGCAAATGCCCCACACCTTCTTCCTTGTGCCGGGCTATGGCGCACAAGGCGGCGGTGCGGCTGATATCGCGGCATCTTTTGATAAAAACGGCTTGGGTGCCATTGTAAATAATTCCCGCGGCATCATCGCAGCATACAAAACCGAAAAGTATAAAGGCATGACCTATGCAGAGGCCGCAAGGGCCGCCGCACTTGATATGAAAGAGGATTTGGGACAGGCTTTGTAGGGCTTCACTTAATTCCAGAAAGGTGACGATTGATATCGATAATTATCGCATTGATTTCGGGCAGCTAATTTTTCAAAGCAAACGAAAAGCCCTGGACTTCACTGAAAAATATAATAAACTATTCTTGCCCCTGATATTGGTTGGGGTGGCCGTCCTTTTCTTAAATGACGGAATTATTGAATGGTTTGCCCGCAATACTGCTTTTTATGAATTTGTGGCTTCTCCTGAAGAGCTTGGCATACCCGCCATTGCGCTATGGATATTTCTTGGGGTATCAATTGTGTACCTAATCTTCTGCATCTCAAGGCTCTCTAACTTTGAAGGCTATCAAGTAGGGGTTTATGAAAGAGGCGCAGTGTTAGAACTTATCGGAAAGACCATAGAATTCCATTTTGATGAACTTATAAGAGCGAATGTCGAAGAAGTTCGCGAATATAAAAAACCCAAAGAGATGCACGCATTTATTTATCTGCGCGGCAAGACGCTCCCTATTGATATCAGTGAACAAGATGTTGCTGAGGTAGAGATGTTTGTTAAGCAGTTGTCCACAGCCTATAACAATTATATTGCTAAGAAAAATGACACGAAAGGATGGCTCTAAAGATGAAACAAGCAGGATTGAACTACGAAACAATGCTTTTTGGCGGCCAAGAATGGCTGGTGCTGGAAAAACAACAAGATAAGGCACTTTTGCTGCGCAAGTTTGTTATTCAGCAAAACGACTTTAACCTTGCGGACTACTATTATTCAGAGCTGCGATGGGAAAATAATCCATTACGCCTTTGGCTAAACAATGAGTATTATAGCAGCTTCTACGCCAGCGATAAACAGCGCATTATATCGACAAGCCTAGAAAACGCGCCCAACCCATGGTATAACGTAGATGGCGGAAACGATACAGAGGACAGCATATTTCTCTTGTCTCTTTGGGATGTAGTAAACTATTTCGGCGATAGCGGATTGCTGGCAAAAGGCGACCCAAACGGACTTTTTTCAAAAGGAAAAATAAAAGACCAATACAACCTAGCCAGAATGGCCCTGGATGAAACAGGCAAAGCGCAAGACTGGTTTCTGCGGACAATAGGTTGGGAGATAGGGCCACGCTTGCCTATAAACTCCTTTGTCGGCGTTTCAAACAAAGGCATTTTGCTTGTTTACGGCTACGGCCCAAGCGTTTACGCGCAGCTTCGCCCCGCTATGTGGATAAAAATATAGGTAATACTGATGAAGAAAAAGATAATTATAATCTGCTTGTTGGGCTGCTTGACGGCAACTATTGTACCCATTGTATCAATTGCAGCACTTGTGCAAATCAATAACGCTGGCTGGATGATGAATAGATATGTTTATAGAGAACATTGGCTGGGGGATTTTGATGAAGCGCAGCGTTGACTTAACAGTGAATATTTGCTATGGCATAACGGCCAGTCTTTTGAGGTGGTATATTTTACGATAGGAATGCAAGATGCGGCTTTTGCCAAAGAGCGCATAGGATGGGTGGGCAATCTGCCCGTCGTCAACCCAAACAGGCCGGATAGAAACTACCTTGGAAGGGGCCGCGTTTACAGCATACAGGGCTTAAATTCAGATGAATGGATTTATGTCGTGTATGACGAGATACTTAACTGGCAGCTTTTCAACCAACATCACAGAGTTTACAAGTCCACAAGCTTGGAAATGGAAAGTTCATTAAAATTTCTTGAAAACTACGTAATTTTTAAGGAGCAAGCAAATGAGTGAGATAACACATGCAGTTGTAATTGAAAACAAACAAATAGCCCAGGATACTTTTGATTTGCGCATACATTCCCCCGCGCAAGCGGCGAAAGCCAAGGCGGGCCAGTTTTTGGGCATTTATACAGGCAACCCCGCCATGCTTTTGCCCCGCCCCCTGTCCATTTGCGAAATTGACAAACCCAATGGGATTTTGCGCGTGATTTACCGCATCGTAGGCGGCGGCACAAAGGAAATTGCGGAAGTTGCCGCCGGTGAAAAGCTACGCATCTTGGGCCCTCTGGGCAACGGCTACGACATTGACACAAACTATCGCGACATCGCCATTGTAGGCGGTGGCCTTGGTGTGCCGCCGCTTTTACAGCTTGCCTCAAGCATACGCAAAATAAAGCCCAGCGCCAACATCGCTATATATCTGGGCTTTCGTGACAAATCCCAAGTGATATTGGAAGAGGAATTTAGCAGATACGATGATAAAGTCACGGTTTGCACGGATGACGGCAGTTACGGCGTGCAGGGCAATGCCATAGCCGCTTTGCCGCAAAAACCTGTATTTGACGCGGTTTATGGCTGCGGCCCAAAGCCCATGCTGGCGGCATTGGCAAAATATGCCGAGGCTGCGGGCTTGCCCTGTTTTGTTTCTGTGGAAGAGCATATGGCCTGCTGCGTGGGCACCTGCCTGGCCTGCGCCGTAAAAGCCTATCAGGACGGCGGCACAGTCAACAAGCGCGCTTGTTATGACGGGCCCGTATTTAACGCAAAGGAGCTGGTTTGGGAATGAGTATAAATCTTTCTGTTAACATAGGGGGGCTGACGTGGAAAAACCCTGTAACAGTGGCATCCGGCACCTTTGGCAGCGGTAAGGAATACGCCCAATATATGGATATCAACCGCCTTGGGGCCGTGACGACAAAGGGTGTCGCGCCTATACCCTGGGCAGGCAACCGTACGCCTCGTGTGGCGGAAAGCTACGGCGGCATGTTAAATTCTATTGGCCTTCAAAACCCAGGGGTAGAGCAGTTTATAGCCAACGACATGGCCTTTTTCCGGGATATTGACCCCCTGATTATCGTCAATGTCTGCGGCCATAAAATTGAGGACTATTGCCTTGTGGCCCGGCGGCTGTCCGAAGAAGAGGGCATTGATATGCTGGAGCTAAACATATCTTGCCCCAATGTTTCAGAGGGTGGCGTGCAATTTGGAACAGATTGGAAGCTGACTGAGAAAGTTGTCAAAGAAGTCCGAAAAGTTACTAAGCTGCCCCTTATCGTTAAGCTAACGCCTAATGTGACGAGCATAGAAGTCATTGCCAAAGCGGCGGAAGGTGCCGGAGCAGATGCCCTTTCCATGATAAACACCCTATTTGGTATGCGCATTGATATTAACCGCCGCAAGCCCATGCTGGGCAACATTTTTGGCGGCGTATCCGGTCCTGCCATAAAGCCCGTTGCCCTGCGCTGCGTCTATCAGGCGGCCCGTTGCACTAAGATACCAATAATTGGGATGGGTGGCATTATGGATGGCAATGATGCCATAGAGTTTATGATGGCCGGCGCATCCGCCGTGGCCGTGGGTACCGCAAATTTTGCCAACCCCAGCGCCACAATTGATGTGCTTGACGGCATTGCAGGCTTTATGGAGAAAAATAGTATCACAGACATCAACGACATTATCGGCGCGGCCCTATAGCACAAAATGTAACCCCTACGTAATTGAAATGAAATGGAAATGCTTAAAAATGTTCATTGGTGAAGTCACGCCCGTGCTACTCTTGGAATTGTGGAGCAGAGGAGAGGAGCGTGCTGTTTGTGTATGGAGAATTTTATGACTAAAAAGGAACTGGCAACAGGAATAATACATTATATGTTTCCGCCAACAACCTCTAAATTTGGCTTTAATATTGTTGCCGTGGTAGATGGAAGCAAAGCCATATTGATTGACGTTGCCTATGAGGCGCAGGCTCAGCAGGTGCTTGATGACCTGTCCGCAAAGGGCATAACAATTGGAAAAATAATAATTTCCCATTTTCATGCGGACCATCTTTTTGGCATCAATGCGCTGCCCGATGTGCCTATTTACGGGGGCTCGCGCTATGAAGAGACCCTTGTTTTTGAAAAGTCCACCGAGGAGGAAATTAAGAAATATACGCCCACGGTTGCGGTGGATAAGCCAACAATATTGGAGTTTGGCCGCCATAAGCTTGAGATGATACCGCTTGCGGGTCATTCGGTATGTACTATGCTGGTAAAAATTAACGGACAGTTTTTATATGTGGCGGATGAGCTGGTATTTCACAATGACGGCCGGCAAACTTTGCCGTATTTATGCGATGGCAAAAGGGATATCAAAAGGCAGCTGGAATCGCTGCATAGGCTAAAGGAATACACCGACCTTACCATCATCCCGGGCCACGGCCCCGCCTTTGATGGAAGTCTTCTGCGCAAATATATACGAAACCTGGAAATTTATCTTAACGCCGTGCTGGAAGCCGATGGGAAAATAACTTACGAGGACGCAGTGAGGAATTGCGACTATCCGCTCTTACAAAGCAATTGGCATGAAATGAATTGCAAATAAAACAGAAATGGAGAATAATTATGAATATTGAAAAATTAATGGATGACATGAGAAACGAATATCTTTACGGAAAGATAGACATCGCAAAAATTGTTGAAGAGCTAGGGTCCCAGGGCTTTATCAAGCTTTTGCTTGAGAACACCGGCAGTCCACATTCTCTTCTAAGGGAAAATATCCTTGGGCTTGTTGAAATAGACTATTTGAGCCATGAAGACTGCATCGAACTGCTTCATGCTTACCTTAGCGAGGGCCATTTGTTTAACGGCCTTGGCAACAAAGATGGCGACACGGTGTTTTGGCGGTCTTTTTCATCTCTTTGTGTAGGCTATTTTGTGTCAATGGGCGGCGAAAGAAACTTTTTGTCCCAAGACCAATATATGGCAGCACTGGATAAAGGCTTAGAGTATATGAGCAAAGAAGTGGACAAGCGAGGCTTTGTTATGGGGAAGGGCTGGGCCCACGCAGTAGGGCATGGGGCGGATATGCTTCTTGCTTTGGTGAAGCACGCCAAATTTCCCATGGAATATGCGGATAAAGTGCTTGGTTGCATAAAATTCCATGTTGTATCTAATGATAGGTTTTTGGACGGAGAAGAAAAGCGGCTTGCAAAAGTTGTTTCTGCGCTGATTGACAAAGAGCTTGGCGAGGAAGCCATCACGAAATGGATAGATGACTTGGTGCCTCGCGCAAGAGCAAAAATGTATACTGACGAGAGCTATGAAGATGTGAAAATGATATTTAATGTTGATTATTTCCTGATGTCACTTCACTTTGCTTTAGAGGAAGGCGTCGTAAGCGACAACATCAGAAAATATATCAAGGAATTTGTGGCCACATTATGGAGACGGGCTTACAGCGATGAAGTTGTTTAAAATCTAAAAAATTTAACCACGGAAGGCACAGAAATACACGGAAAGTGCATAAGAGCGGGGGTTTTCCGTGTCCTTCCGTGCTTTCCGTGGTTAAGAGGTTTTATCACTATATTTCAACAATAGAAAGGATGAGGAAAGATGAAATTTCCGCAAATGCCATACGAGAGACCAGCTTACGATAAGCTAAATGCAAAGCTGCAAGACCTGCTTGTGCGCTTTAAGGCGGCTGACACAGCAGAGGAATGTTTTGCCGTCTACAAAGAGTATGACGACCTTTGCGCCGAAACCGACACCACGATCTCTTTGGCGTACATTAGAAATTCCCTGGATACCAATGACGAATTTTACGACGGGGAAGTTGAATTTTGGGATATGACAGGGCCAAAGCTGGACGAGATTTTAAACCAGTTTACCGCGGCACTTCTTGCCTCGCCATTTCGCAAGGAAATGGAAGCAAAATGGGGCTCTTTGCTATTTGTTAACGCGGAGATAGAGCTTAAAACCTTCAAGCCCGAAATTGTGGCCCATTTGCAAGAGGAAAATGCCCTCTGCACGGAATATGACAAGCTGAAAGCCTCTGCGCAAATTGATTTTGACGGCAAAACCCTAACCCTGGCTGAAATTTACCCTTATGGCCAAGACCCCGACCGCGCTGTTCGTAAAGCCGCCGAGGAAGCCACCGCAAAATGGTATATGGCCAATGCAGAAAGATTTGACAGTATTTTTGACGCGATGGTTAAGCTGCGGACAGGCATGGCGCGAAAGCTGGGCTATAAAAACTTTGTAGAGCTTGGCTACTACCGCATGACGAGAAATTGCTATGATGCGGCCATGGTGGCGAAGTTTCGCGAAGGCGTGGCAAAACATATTGTGCCCATCGTGACGAAGCTGAAACAGGCCCAGGCCCAACGCATAGGTGTAGATACCATAAAAACCTACGACCAAGATTTTAACTATCCTGATGGCAACGCGGCACCCATGGGCACTGCGGACGACATCTTTGCCCACGCCCGGAAAATGTATCACGAGCTTTCCGGTGAGACGGCAGAATTTATAGACTTTATGCTGGAAAACGAGCTTTTTGACGTCTTAACGCGCCCCGGCAAAAGCAGCGGCGGCTATTGCTCTACACTTCCAAAGTATAAGTCGCCCTTTATTTTTGCCAACTTTAACGGTACATCCGGCGACATAGATGTTTTCACCCATGAGGTAGGCCACGCCTTTGCAGCCCACTTGGCATGGGATATTTCCCCATCAGATTTACAAGATAGCTCAAGCGAGACAGCCGAAATACATGCCATGTCAATGGAATTTTTCACCTGGCCCTGGATGGAAGGCTTTTTTGGAGAACAAACCAACAAATATTATGACAGTCACCTGTCCGGCGCGCTAACATTTTTGCCCTATGGCGTTATGGTAGACGAATTTCAGCATCACATCTACGAAAACCCGGACATGACACCTGCCCAGCGCAACCAGTATTGGCTTCAGCTTGAGGCAAAATACAGGCCATGGCTTGACCTAACCGACACACCCTTCCACGACGAAGGCCGCCGCTGGCAAGCCCAGCTGCATATCTACACAAACCCCTTTTATTACATCGACTATTGCCTGGCGCAAATAGTGGCTTTAAGCTTTTGGGCCGAAAATCAAAAAGATGCCAAGGCCGCTTGGGCTAAATATAGGCGACTGCTGGGCTTTGCGGGCACGAAAACATTTGTAGATTTGCTGGAAGATACAAAGCTGCCAACGCCTTTTGAGGCTGACAACATAAAGGTTGTGGCCGATGCGGCTACCGCTTGGCTGGATAAGCGCAACATAGCAATTTAACTTATAGCAGTTGCCATGCCATCCCTCATACAATTCCTGGCCATCTTGGCCACCCTATGATATGTTACATGTTAAATCGCCATAATTCAACTGCCGTTTATCCTACAGACGTACGATCTATTCAATGTATTATGTCACTGCATATGCGGGCGGCTACAAGCCGCCCCTACGCATATGTACTACACGGCGCACTGTAAAGCAAAACCTCAATACTAATGTAGGGGCGGCTTACAGCCGCCC
>Ga0123355_10002955_pt1 | contig 24135 bp, 9 predicted proteins | sample TergutEmb28metaG_3_FD_89872 | JGI IMG/M metagenome (GOLD analysis project Ga0123355, IMG submission 89872) | Embiratermes neotenicus P1 segment gut microbial communities from Petit-Saut dam, French Guiana - Emb289 P1 | ecosystem: Host-associated > Arthropoda: Insects > Digestive system > Gut ... | reverse complement strand
CTGCCCGCCTGCCCGCCTGCCCGCCCGCCCGCCCGCCCGCACGCCCGCCTTCCTGCCTGCCTGCCTGCCTTAGGAGATGAGAGTAAATTTAACACTGAATATGTAGTCTAAATTTCTTGGTTAATTTTAATGCTGTGTCAAATAACTCCTGTTTTTAATTACCTGCTTATTACAGAAATCTCAAAGAATATACAGAACTGTTGTTGTTGTTGTTGTTGTTGTTGTGTTTGTTGTTATTGTTGTTGTTGCTGTTGTTGTCGTGGTGGTGGTGGTGGTTGCTGTTGTTACATATGAATATAAAATGCATTGGGCACATGAGTTTACACCATACCATAATCATATCAGCTGCTTGTAAATTGTATGTCAACAAAGAGGTAGAGGATGCTTGAGTTTTTAAGTCTGAATTGTACTCATTACATGAAACTATGTTTCATGTTATACTTCCTGTTGCAGGATCCCACTAGGCACAGGCATTGCAGGACAGGTGGCTAATACTGGTGAGGTGCTTAACATAATGGATGCGTATTGTGATCCACGGTTCAACCACACGGTAGACAAACTGACAGGATATCGCACCAAAACTATACTCTGCATGCCCATCTTTATTCGTGGCGGTGTAATTGGAGTTGTGCAAATGGTTAACAAGCATTCTGGAGTCTTTACCAAAGTAGGTAAATTGTCCTGTTTGGATTCATTTTATTCAGCTACTTTCCTATCAGAATATTCCTTGATAAATTATTCATTGCAATAGGTACGAGCAGATTGATTTGGGGGAATATGCTATTATGTTGTTTCTCTAATTTTTCAATTTTCTGTCTAAAATAATAAAACACAACTTCTGCTTTTTCATATGAGTAACAAATTTTATCTATCATTTAAGCAAATGAAATGTGACCATGAACCCCCCAATGTTCTTTATGTGGAAAGTGGCACGTTACATGGAAAACAAAGCAGTCACATGTAGGTTTCATTGTTGTTCAATTCAGATGTCAGCACTGCATAAAATGGTATAAATTCTTATTGCGTCTCTAGATATTATTAGAGGCTTTCTGTGATATTGTTCTTTCTCTAATGAGATTTAACTTGTAGAACCATTGTGGCAGTTCCATTTCAAGTTTTACCTACCTTGTCATCCAACAGCTACTATTTCCAGACTAGAGTAGATAAAAAAATAATTGTTACATTGTTCTTTTACCAACACCTTTGGTTTTGTGGAAGTTTTGTAAACAATGACCAACCACCAGCAACTGCATTCTTTTGTATTGAAGTACTCTTATTTCTGTTTGTTTTGCCAGCTGAAGGAACATTTTAAGTGTCATATTTGCAGTTTGCAGTTTTCAGTCACAATGTTTGGCTGTTCAGTACATTTTTCTTGTGCGCTGTGACTTTTGAATGTCCTTCTTTCATATTGTAAGTCTTGGAACAAAGAGCATTTAGAACCAGTGCATATAGCAAACCAAAATATTGAGCTATGATCTAGTAAAATTGTTATGCTGTCAAATGTCTGTTTATGGTTGGAGAGTTTCATAAACGTCTGTTTGACAATGTATTGCAGCTGTGAGTTTTAACTGAATGACAGTACAGAGACAGATATTGATATTTCAGAAGATTCTGAAGTTATTTATCTGATACATTCAGTAAGTTTTCTAACTATTCATTGACTGTCATTAGTCAAGGGACAGTGCATCACCCATGAAACTGTGTGAAAATGCACGCGATATAACTTCTGATTTTAAAGTTTTTGAAAAAATACATTTTTATTCAGTGCAAGTGCAGACAAATGGATTTGTTTTTACTGATGCACTGTTATGCAGTCTTCAGAAATGTAATTTGAAACTGTCAAATTTCTTGGCATAGTTGCTGAGGGCATGCATTTTGTGATTGGCTGTACAAATAGTGCCATGGCTCGTCTTTAAAAACATATGCATTAATTAGTTTTCTAGAATTAATTAAGACACTTCTTTTGAATTTACTTTCAACAAAGCCTCACAAAGCTCTGGGATGAAAAAATAATATGATTGTTGTCATTAAATGTAATTTTATCATATCATGTGGCTAGACCAGACAGACTTCATGATGTACCTTCTCAAAACTGAAAGCGAAGATGTTCACAGTGTGTGTGTTCTGAAATTTGTTGGTTTCAGCAACATAAGGTTCTGGAACATTTCTATCATTTTTATAATATAACAAAGTTTTCTTCGGTGAAATAAGCAACCTATTAGCTATATTTTATTTTTTTTCATGCAATTCCAGCAGCGTATGTAAAGAATTGTGTATTACATTTACGAGCAATAATAGAAACAAATACTGAGGACCTTAACTGAACAGTTTCTGTGTATGTAGGAGGATGAGGAGGCATTTGAGATGTTCGCGGTGTACTGTGGCTTAGCACTGCATCATGCCAAGCTGTATGACAAAATTGCACGTTCAGAACAGAAGTATCGTGTGGCTATGGAGGTACTCAGCTATCATAACACTTGTTCAGATACAGAGGTCGCACGTGCCAAAGAGGAGAAAATTCCAGATGCCATTCCTGTTATGGAAGAGTGAGTTAAAGGACTTTCTGTTCTAATGTTTACCTGATAATTTTTATTTCCTTAATTTTGTGTTGGTGACATTAAAACAAAACAAATAAAGTAAAGTAAAATTATCCCTGTACACTCTTTAAAGTCATACATGTAAAAGGGTGGTTGCATAGCATCATGCATTCTCAAACTCATCATTGAATGATAGTGAGTGGTTATCTTCATGCCTTGTTCACTTTTTCTGTAGGGAAGGAGTGTGTGGTAGGTATGTAATGATGAATTATATGTAGAAGTAAATGTGATAGACAATCTCAGGGTCTGAAGAAACAAGTTTTATTTTCTTTAATTCTGCAAAATCTATATACCTTTCAAAGTTTTTTGTTATATCTGGGGTTGGTAAAAACTGTCTCCTGCTGAAAGTGAAATGTGTATTTTTTGTGACATTTTACATATTTTGCAGCTATTATTTCAGTGTCTTCAAGCTTGATGACTTTGAGAAGGCCCAACATGCTGTTTACATGTTCAAGGATCTGTTTGGACTGTCAAAATTTGATACTGACAGTCTAATCCGATTTACATTGACAGTGAGAAAAAACTATCGCCGAGTGCCCTACCACAACTGGACACATGGATTCTCTGTTGCTAACTCCATGTATACTGTTATCAAACGTTCACAGGACACTTTCCAGGCAAATGAAGTAAGTATTAATAACATGTATAATATATGAGGCTTTTGTGGTGTTGATGATTTTTATTGTTGCTTTCTGAGTTATGATGTCGTATGGTTTAGTAGACAAATACTCTTGTAGCATTACATTTGTCTACCCACCTACCAGGCTGCACAGTACAGTATATAATCCAGTATAACACAACAGATTACAACATGAACATGGTACAGAAACAGTATTACAAAAGAGACCAATATTTTATTCTGGCACTTCAAGAAGGCATAATTGCAAAGAAAGAATATAAACCACAGTGTATTCTGTGAGACTTTAGGTTCAAAAAGTGGTGCTGTTATATTATCCAGATGTCTGGATAACGGACTTATGTGTCATTAATATCAGTGGCATTTTTATACTGTGACAATGGCTTCTTGCAGTGTCTGGCCTTGTACATTGCTTCCCTTTGTCATGATCTGGACCATCGAGGGAAAAATAATAAGTTCATGCTTGACACTGAGTCGCCACTCGCTGCCATCTACAGCACATCTACAATGGAACACCACCACTTCAACCAGACCGTTACAATCCTACAGCAGGTAACAATTCTTACTGTCAATATCTTTCTTTTAGGTAAACAGTATAGTGATAATTAAAATACATCATTCTTGTTTACATCTATATCTTTTATCAATCACCATTCATAACAATTCATTTATCCTTAGATGGTAATAACTTCTGTCATAGATAAACCATTATTTATTTTATATTGGTGTTATGTGGCTTAAGAAACCTTGTGGAATATAATTGGTGTTAGTACATCTCATTTGGTATATTAACATGGCTACAGGCTGGAAAACTGAGGAATTATGATTCGATTCTTGGCTGAGGCAAAAGATTTTCTCTTTTGTAAAATTCAAGACCAGTTCTGGGGCTAACACAACCTTGTATTCTATGGGTAACAGAAGATCTTTCCCCATGATTAACATGGTCAGGGGCATGAACCTGACCACTTACATCTGTCTAGTGCCATGATTAAGAATTTCACATTTGTCTCTCTGTACTTCACCTTCACTTCTTTAATCAGAATTAATTTAAGAAGTTGCATGTGTTTGGCCCATATTCTTTCAATTGCTTTAGTGCAACTGCCACCTTACAGTCCAAACACTTGCCAGTTCATTGGTGTTTGTTACCATGGAACAGTCAATTCCTTCTGTCCCTAGAGAGGTAACTGTTTGTTCTGTTAGTAACTTGGTTGGAAGGGCCTCATTTGTGGTATCAGATGGCACCACGAGAAGGTGAGGTTAACATTTGGCTATGAGAGGCTATATATTTGTATCATTACCCCTTTAACCCCAAAGATTAAGACTGAATGGCTGTGTACCTCCACTCATCCATATGCCTTCATAACATGCACAGGAGCAACTTTGCCTTTGTGATAGGTGATCTCTCTGTTATGTTGTCATCATGCAGTAAATCCTGTACCTACACAATTACCACATAGCATGGAAATAAGTACATAACAGTATTTCATTCAAGGATGATTCGAAAGTTTTTAGCTATATAATATCTTTATGTGAGACTCAAATTTTTGTTACTGGAACAAGCAAGCCCATCTGTTGTGTAGTCAGTGTAAACTGCTTTCACTGACATGTAGAATCTGTGATTCCTGTAGAATTCTATATGCTGTTTGTCATGACACAGGAATGTCTGCAGTCACTTAAATTCATAATTAATCACATCAACAAATGACTGTCTTGCATCTGGCGCAGATGCTGTGAAGTTTCTTGTCCCTAGTGCACTAACAGTGCTACTGTTCAGAACAAAACAGGAATGGTTTATGAACTAAGACACCAAACAAGGAACAAAAGTTTCTTAGTTATAATATATTCCAATTATCATAATTTTAGACATGTAGGACTACTAACCATTCTGAAGCTAGTAACTTACAATACTGGATGTGATATAGCCCCCAACTAGGCGCAAAGATATTTAGGACTGCAAAGATGGCTAGGACTGGGTGGGTTATGTTTGGGTTTCAATCAGTTATCACTAAAATTTGGTTGTATAAAAGTACTAAACAAATGCACTTAGATTACTGAAGAGTAAAGAACAGATTTTCTAATTCATTCCAATGGAAAACAATACAAGTATGACCCAGAAGGGTAGTTACATTAAAATAATATCAGCCAATAAACTGGTTTCATATATTTGCATGTTCATATAGTATATGGCAAATGGTAATTTTTACAGAAGGGCCATAACATCTTCAGCAAGCTGAGCAGCTGTGAATACAAGCAGGTGTTGAGTTATGTAAAACACTGCATCCTGGCCACAGATCTGGCCCTCTTCTTCCCAATCAAGGCCAAACTATCACAGCTTGTGGCTGATAAGACCTTCTCTTGGGGAAATTCAGAACACAGGTAGGCTCTTCATAGTGGAAAATCCTTCTATCTTTCCATTTATCTCCATTCTCTACTCGGTAGCTGCTAGGAAACAATATGAATATGAAGTATTAGACCTAAAACATAAAGCAAAGTATGTCCACCACTGTTTTGTATCATGGATGTTGTTCATTGCCTAAATTCATAATAGTATTGTAAAGGTTAACATACAGTATAGACACAACAGGAAATAATTATGAATAACAATACTTCAACATCGCCTCCTATCATTGCACCTTAACCTGTTTGCCAATAAAGAAATCAGGTGTTCCATATAGTTTGGTGTTTTTAGTATCTCAGAAATGGTGCTACAGTTGAGCATGGTAGAAACTGTCTGTATATATTTATATCGTATCTTAATAAATCACTATTGTGGGTTAACACTCAGCAGAATTGGAAATGTTTGGCAGGGTTTTACCCCAAATTGTGGAATGATTATATATAGGTCTTAACTCAAAATTAAAGTGGTTGTTAAATTTATGAAACACTTTTGTGAAGCATCAGTAGCTTAGAATGTCATAAAATAAATATTTATCTACCTTCTTCTTTGACCATGGCTTTACGATTATTTGTTTTATGTTTTGTAAGAATTTATTAGTATTTGAAGATATGCACATAATATTTTAGAAAGGATGCTCAAGTTTTGTTGTCCTTTAATCTTCAAAACTTGCTGCATGGATATAAAAGCTAGTGACACTTTAAACTTCAAAGCTGGAAATCTTTCATATTGATATTTTGGACGTCATTCATCGTTCCAGTTTTAAGATTACAAAGCTTTGGAAATTGATTCTGTTTTTTCATCAGGACATGTTAAAGAATCATACTTCATTGGACCTATTTTTATATCTCAAACACTGGACTTTGTACCTTGAGTTCGACCCTTGATGAACCAAGCATCCACACCAGTGGTGTATCTAGATTTATTGTTACAGGTTGCCCATAACAGAAATTAAATCATAATTGTCACCTAAGCAATTTAAAGTATGTTGAATGCAGAATATCATGTCTCCATTTAAAATGTTTATTTTGTCATTCAATTTGCCTCCCTCTACACAATTCCCCTTTTTAACTTGTATGTCCCGATGCTCTCAGTCTGGTAGCTGATCCTCTTTCAGGAAACGGGTGTGGTTCACCAAATCACATAGAGTTTAAGTTATTTTATTTTTACTTATGTTTTATTTATTCAGTTTATTCTTGATATAAAAATGGAGTGCTACATCCAGTTAAACAACTAGATCATTTTCTAGGAAACTGATACAGTCACTTCTCTGTACTCCCTCACAGCACTCTTGTATGTGACTGCTTTCGCACTGCATTGCTAGCGTCCATTATCTGCTCCCAGCCGTTTCGTCATTTAAATCTCTCCCCATACAACCCCTCCTACCTATCACCAATGGTTCTGAACATGCTTTGACAGATAAACCTACAACGCATTGCCATAAGCTGTCCATAACTGACACCAGTAAACCTAAGAAACAAATATATCAAAAACTTTTGGTAACAACCCCTTAGCCTCTGCTTCTCAGGGCGGTTGCATTACTTTCCATACCCCCACATCTATGCCTTTGGTCCAAACCGAGCTGAATACCCTGCCACCTGATGAAGAAGACACAAAAACACTTTTCACATTGTTATGGTTTTAGAAATTTTTATGGTGGACATTGTGCAAAATATCAGTCTGAAAATGGTTCTACTCCATCATCAGAAACGTTCAAGTCTTGGATCAGAGTTGAGAGTTTGACACATTGTTTATTCTGTCATCCAGCCTCTCCAGTTGCTTCCATGGCATCATACTGTGGCACATCATATTATCATTGCCTTGTAATTTACTACCAGAATTTTTGTGCAGATGCAGCAAGAATTTGTAAAGAATTTCACTGCACATGTACTCCATACATATGCAACTTTATGACATTGCTTGACAGAAAGAAGTCAGTTCACTTGGAAGAAAATTCCACTTGTAGTCAGGAATATCCCACTGACAGTCTTTCCCCTCCAGTAAGCATTTATGTCTTTGAATCATCAACAATCTGAGAGATCAATTAAAACCCTATACACTTTTTGGTAGAAGAGTTTCAACTAGGGAAATTAAAGCAAATTGTACAGACAAGATATTAAACTTTTCCTTCAGAAGATTCACATGCAGTACAATTAAGCAATAGTGATAAATACCATTATCTTGATTTAGTAATCTATATTTACAGAAGACACATGAGCAGGTTTTCTTCTTTCATATGGATGAAGCATCTTTCATTTTCTATTTTCTGTTTTCTTAAGGCTGCTTTAAATTTTGCTCTGTCATGTTTGAGGGTTGTCACACTAGGTGGTAAACTGTTGAAAATTTTTATGCCAGCATAGAATGTTCTTTTTTGAAAAAAAGAAAAGTTTACATTTGGTCTATGAAAATGATGCTTATTCCTTGTATTAATATTGTGTATAGATGAATTTGTTTCAAAAATTTTCTACCACAGTCTGCTATTTTTCTGTCAGACTACTGATCCAGGCCATTGCAATGACAGCCTGTGATCTTTCTGCAAGTGCCAAACCGTGGGATGTTCAAGTCAAGACTGTAAAAGTAATTTTTGAAGAATTCTATGAGCAGGTAAGAACAATATTTATCCAACTTTACTTCATTCATCATGCCTTCAAATCCTCCAGGGACTTAATAAATTTCAGCACATAGTGCAGCTGTGCTGTAGATACGTGTGTATTTGCAGCTTCTTACTGTTTGTTCAGCAGGACCAGGTATACTGTCACTAAATCAAAAATCATTTATCAGTTCACATAAGGGAAAAAAATTCTGTTTGCGCAAGGTTTCAGATTCTCAAAGTGGTCTTTATGACATTTAAAGTTTTCTGCTGGGTTATCCTATGCCCACCAGTAAACAGTTAACCCACATTGCAAAAGCAGTCCTGCTCTAAAACGTCAGTAACAATTTGGTAGTCGAAATGACACATCATCCCAGAAGACTTGGCCCTGTAGTTCTATTCATCATTAACAAATTCATAATTATAACAATTACTGTTAATAATAAGTATGTTACATACATTAATTTATAATATTTTACACAGGGTTATAAAATACTAGCAACTTTCGTGAATTATAAGCAATGGCAATAATTATTTCCATGTCTTAGAATTTATGTCCTGTTCAGTCAGTATTTTATTGTTAGTGTCAGAAGACTGATAAGCTAGTCACATTTATACCTTCATTTCAGATCAAAAAAATTCAGTTGAGACTATAAATTTGTAGTTCTAAATCATGGTCTTAGTGTCTCGTTATGTGCAATGAATCATTTGTACATCCTTTTAAACCTGCCAACGTACCTACCAATTTAAATGTCCGTTAGTCCAAATAAACTACAACATGTTTCATACATTAAATATGGGAGAAACAGAGACAGAAATATATTACATTAAATGTGGCAAAGAGACATTAATGTCACTTCCTGTAATTAATAATTTATTGCTTGTAGGGTGAAATGCATCAAGTTGGATGTGGTGTTTAGTTTTAAATCAAATTTTTATAGTGTCAGGTTCAAGTCAGGGATTCTTATTACAGGAATCCATGTTTATCGCATTTATTTAGCTACTTCTCTTTCTGAACAGGATTGCAAGTTTTAGAGTGAACTCTCAGCACCTGTCTTCTGTCTGCCAGTACTGTGGTTGGAGAAAATTTATTTAGTTCCAGATGCAGTTTTATAAAAATATATGATTTCATGTATTGTATATTAAGAGTGCGCTGGCTTATAGGGTGATGCTGAGCGTGCTGCTGGCAGAACACCAATCCCAATGATGGACCGAAGGCAGCCCAACCAGCAGGCAGCATCCCAGGTGGGAGAAGTGACCCACTGTCTCTCTGTCCGCAGCTGACAATATCTGTATTTGTACAGAGAGTCAAAGTGGAGCAATGACTTGGTGTTGATTTACACACATTTGAGAATGTATCTTTTGCCACTGTGTTAGTCAGGGTTACATTTGGCTTCCATTAAAAAATTTGCCAATTTCTGTAACACTGGTTATTCAACCACAAATTAGGAAAGTGTGTAAGGTGTGTTTGGAAAGGTCTGTAACAGCTAAACATCTCTGTCACTATGATATGGTAATTAATAACCTTACAATTTTTATTTACATAAACCTTATCCTCAGTAATCTGTTCATCTTGCCTTGGACATTCATGAGACATATAGGTAAGGCCCCTTCAGACTCCACACAGCAAGCCCCACATATGTACAAGATACTAAAATTTGTTGTGGGTTCTTTCAGTCTGGTCTCTGGTCTTCTGACAGAAGGCAGTGTTCTGAAAGATCTGGGAGTAATTTAACTAATAATAGAAGGGAAACACTATTATCAGGTTGCAGGGGTCTCCACCCAGTTATTTATGCCACTGATATTAACATTATCCAATTTCAAAACACTGAAACACAATTAAAAAGTTTCCTTTTTGTTTTATATTTTGGACAGACGTTTAATTTAAAATGCTGGTATGCAGCCCAGCTAAACATAGAGGCATACATTCTCATACTTGATCTACAGTGAGTACGCCACTTTATTGCTCCCCTTCAGCCTTGTTGGTGTTGTGAACTGCACGATTTGAGCTTGTGACGTTGCCTGCACCAGCAGTTTGATGTTCTACTGACCACTGTTTTCAGGGTGATGCAGAAAAGTTGGCAGGCCATGTGCCCTCTCCTCTCATGGATCGTGACAGAAAATGTGAACTTGGAGCAATTCAGGTGATAAGCAAGCACCTAAATTCTTTTTTTTAATTTTTCAAATGTTTCTTGTAGATTTGTAATATGATATGCTCCATCCGTCAATTTGATTCTGTTTTAAAGTTATTGCAGTGCAATTTTTGTATTTCAGTAATTTTGTGGTTAGGCTTCATTCGTTTGTCCATGAGTAGTTTTTGGTACTTATAAGGAGAATTAATCCAATATATATGTTTTTATATTTATTGTCCATCATACACAACTCAATGTTGCAAAGTAAGAATTATGCAATTAACACCAAAGCTACATGTTTCGACATCATGGGATCATCTTTAGGCTTATAAAATACATGTCGTACAAGGTACGTTTGTAAATGCTACTTACGGGATCCCGTGGTTTACAGTCCACTAGTTATAACATTATATTGTAAAATTATAGTTAAAATATAAATAAAATATTGTGTAATCTTGTTGCACATGTGTATCAATGTCTGCATACATATAAAAGGTATCTGTGAGCCGTGCGAATTAGTGTTGTATTGTTGGCCGTAATATAGTATAGGTCGTGAAGCCCACGGGGGGAGAGGGGGAAGTTCCGACACTCACGATGTGTGAGTGGATGATAAATAGTACACTGGAAGATGTGTACTTCCGTGTATGGAGGTCTTGAACTCACTTGTGGGTGGTCGGTTATCTTTGTGGATGATGGTCAGTTGTTTTCCAGATGTGCGTGGGTTGTACTGGGTGCTCTTTTGTGCTTATTGTTGTAAGGTGGCGTGAGTGTAATGTCTTGTTTGTCGATGGTTGGAAATGGAGTACGTCTTCTTGTGTTATTAGATCGGAGTCGTGGTGCTGATGTGAAGTACCCGCTGTCATATAGTTAAGACTGTTATATGCTTTGTGCCGCAGTGTTGCCGCCTTGTTTATCTTGTGGCTAGCGGAGTATGGTTGTGTTCCAGGATGAGTGGAATGCCGTGTGCTGTAGTCGTAGCAGAAACTGTGGTAGCCAGGTAGGGTGCATTGTCCAGCTGATGCTGTGTCCTGGGATCTTGTATCTCGTTACCTGTAGTGTGAGCCCTGCATGGGTGTACGTTATGTACTGTGGTGCAGTGGATGCTATGGTGGGTCGGTGTTGGATCTGTCGCGCATGCGCAGCCTGTCTGTCTCTCCTCATAATATGGCTTCATAGATCCTGTTGGGTTTCACCGTATTCTTGTCATTAATTTGAGTTCCATTTGTTGTTTCAATGTATATGTAGTATCTTTCTATAGTGTCCATGGTACATCCTTTTTTGGTGATGTGTAGTATGTCCATGATGTCGTTGATATTGCCAATTGAGTGGTGGTTTCCAATAGGTGGGTTGCGAATTTTGACTTTGCATTGTTATGCTTGAAGTCGCATTGGTGTTCTTGGAACCTTGTCCAGAAGGAGCGTCCTGTTTGACCAACATATTTCATCTGGCAGTCTGGGCATGTTAACCTGTAAACTCTGCTGTTGTCCAGTGTGCAGTTGGAAATGTGGTTCAATTTCTGGCTGAGTTATCTTCCGATGGAGTTGTTGGTAGTGCAGGCGATCTTGATTGGGAGGTTTTTGAACAGTTTGGTGATGAATTTGGTTTCTTTACCTATGTATGTGAATTTTGCCCATCTATAAGGGTCCATATTGTCCTTATTGTCTTGTTTATCTTGTCTATCTGTGTGCTTACGTGTCGTGTCGTCCATGCGTGTTGGGTTGTATTTGTTATTCATAGGGATCTGTCGTATTGTATTGTGTTCGTATTCTTTGGCTGCCATGTCTAGATGGTAATTATTCATTCTGTTGACCATATTATAAGCCTGAAGATGACCCCATGGGGTCGAAACATGCAGCTTTGGTGTTAATTGCATTATTCTTACTTTGCAACATTGAGTTGTGTACGACAGACAATAAATATAAATTGTATTTCTTGCACAAGGGGAAGGATAACCCTCAATTTAAAATAGATATGTGTTTATGTAACTTCTTGTACTCTCATATAAATGTAACAGTAAAATACTCATTCATATTCATAGCACATGGCATTTCCTTCAGTAAGAAAATATAAACTGTATTTAAAATTGGCCCTCTTTCATTAAAAGATTATTCCCAAAATGTGTTGGTGAAAGTCTGACAATCCTGAGTTGTAATAACATGCATTTCCCATTGTTAAAGGCTCAGTGATAATTTACTTCATATAGTCCGAAATAAACATTCCCAAAACTTCTTCATTTTTGGGAACTATAAGGTTTTACTCTGCACTGGGGGTGGCATATGCATGACTTGCTTGGGTACTTATTTACACATTTCTGCCCACTAAACCAATTGTACCATCTATTTTCATGCCATATATAATGATCAAGAATAAAAAAAATTTGTATGTCGAATGTGAATTACGTGCATACTGGACGGTTTGTCTGAGCTAATATTCTGAATTGCAGTAGCCAGAAGGTGTAATTTTTTCCATTTATTTGGACATCATGGCCTGGTGACTTAGAAAATGAAGTGCATGCTCAGTCTATGCCTAGCATACACTTCCCATGCTTAATATTTATTGTCGTTTGTGTTACTTGTTGTGTGTATAAACCTGAACATAACACAATTGAGGACACATTTGAGTGGTAAATAATATACAGTTTTATTCTCAAATATTGGAACATATTTTATTTATATTTTTTGTATAATTTCTGAATTAAGACACTGGTTGCAACCATTTCAGAATTATGGAATAAGAACACATATTACTACCTTTAAATTAGAGCTACCACATATTCTCTTTTCTCTGAACATGTCCTCATTTTTGAACAAACAGTTTCCATCTAGACTTTTTGCGTCATACGGTTCGTCTTAACCTCTTGTGTTCCTAAAGTAACTAGAGTGGAGCATATATACTTGTCTAATACAGCTTTAAAGTTGTGTTAGACAAGTATATATGCTCAACTCTAATTATGCTTTCGCGTATATTAATAATAAAAAATTACAAAAACATCTCTACTACTTTTTAAGAACTATATAATTATAATATTTTATGACCATTTTCCAAGTCAAAAAAGAAATAAGTGCAGCAGTTCAAGTTTGGAGTGTCTCAAACAACTTCAGTATGGAAATTCTGAGCAAATTACTGAAAGATATATGTCTTGCTCTGAATTTCATTCCCACAATATTAAAAGAAGTACTAGGGAATTTTATATAGTAAAATTGTGAATGTTTGTATGTCCTATTTTTGACCTCCTATTTTCACTGATTTCCTCTTTTTTTACAGTCAGTAAGTGGGAAATATCATGTATTCTTGTGATGAATATATAGTGACCCCACTTTAAATACTAATGTCCATGACAAAGGAAAATAAAACTTCGGTAATATAAAACACTTAAATTAATTTCTTGTTAGTGGTACGAAGGAGGCAAAAGGTACTATTATTTCTATTTAAGTGAAAATTTACTTTCCAGATTCAATCATGAAATTTGTAACAACCTTTCAATTTATTTATTTATTTATTTATTTATTCACTTATTCATTCATTTGTTTGTTTGTTTATTTATTTATTTATTTGTTTGTTTATTTATTTATTTATTTATTTATTTATTTATTACAGTATTCATTGCGGAAAAGTCCCTCATGTTCCAGTGCAATGTTGAGATAACATAGTATATAGCAATTCCATTTCATACTCAACAGTTATCACATCATGCTTTTCATGCACTTTCAATGTGACTATAATGACAAGCATTTCTATTTGATAAGCATCAGTATATGACTACACCAAATGCCACTGGCCATCTCAGCTAGGTCAGAACATTAAATTGAATACAGACATTTGTTAAGAATTCATCATCACCCCCACAACTACCATCATTATCATCAACATCACCACCATCACCACCACCACCAACACCACCCCCACCTCCTCCTCCTACTCCTCCTCTTGCCCTCGCTCCTACTCCTCCCTGACATTTCCTTCCCTGTCCTTTTGTGGTGTCATTTTCACAATTAATGTAAGAGAATTTGTAAGCATGTTGGGAGAAAAAAAAATTGGAAATTTTCTAAAGCAATATCGTGTTATTCATTTGAGAAACTGAGGAAGTATAGAATATTGTCCCCAACAGGATAAACCTTGAATGAGAGTTACATGAGTTATTGCAGCTTTTAACCCTGGGTACTAAGTGTTAACAAGAAAGATTTCCAATTAACCCTTCTTGTTATGAAATTTTATTACCTTTTTTTTTGTTATTGTAGACATAAATACTCAGTCCCTACCAGTGAAAAATAATAAACCTGCCCCAAAACATGTGCAAAGCAAGGGATAATATACAAAATTTCAATAAAAACAAATTTTTTGCCCCATCACTTGTCTTGAATGCACTCCCATATTTCAAGGATACATTCCAAATATACATTTGCTTGTACTGCATATCCAAGGTAGTGGATGACTTTGCTTTGTTTAACTGAACTGGCTCCAGCACACCTCTAAACTGGGGAATTAGAAACAGGAATTATTTGGCTTCTGAAGTGTAAGAAATTTGTTTGCATCACATATCATAGAAGAATATACAGCTGAGGAAACCTGATTTTGTACTGATTTTGACTATGTTAAATGCAAATGTGTGTGCACATATGTGTGTGTGTGTGTGTGTTCATATAGATGCTTGTGAATGTTCTGAACTCATACCATTGAATATTATGACAAATGTTATTTTCACATTATATTTGAGCTTAACAGATGGCACAGTGAAGGACAGTGTCTCTTACACACATCTGTTTTTCTTATTTCACAATCTTTATACCTATTAATTAAACTGTACCAACTGGTTATGTATGAAGAAAAATTATAAGCTCACTAACAAAAAAAAATGCAGTAAGAGGAAAGTAACTCATACTAAATGTTGTATTAGTCTTAATTCTTCCATTTCCATGTGCTTGGTGCATCAAAAATTTGTGCTTATGGTTAAAAGTGCCAATTGTCAAGTGGAAATGCTTCATGTATTTTCAGAAATTTGTTCTAAATTATTACTGCCTTGTGAAATTGTCATTATTTATTAATATTTTGCAAAATATTAAACAAAACCATGGAAAGGAACAGATGGGTGTCAAGGCCATCTTCTGTGTCAAGGATCATTAAAGTTTGGTCTGTTTGCAATTTTCATTTTGACTCTGGGTTTGTTATTAAACCATTCTTCAATGGCAGTATTCTTTTATTGAGACTGGCTAGGGATCAAAATTCAAAGATAATTCATCACATTTTAATATATTACAAATATCAATGAGGCACACATTTCACGGTTGGTTGAGGCATTGCACTACAGGCCAGGTCACAGGTCCAATTCCTGACAGGGTCATTGGAATTTTTCATTGACTTATCCTCCTGACCATGCTATGGCCCTGGTTTTGACACAGCCTCTAAGAGAAATGAGTACCAGGATTATCTCCTGAGGTGTAAAGGCCGTTGGTGAGTAGGTCTGACAAACTTACCACCTTCATTTTGCCAACTGTCTTGAAATCTGGAAGCCTCAACCTCCTGGAGCCATAAGGGCCTGTCTAGGTTGTTATGGAATGGTTTGAAATTCAAATCAAAAGTAAAAATTCAGTTTGTTCTATTCTGGTTGTACTGTACACAACATTCACCATTTTACTTTCCTGAGAGTCCTGTCAAATACTCAAAGATGACATTTTTAATAAATCTATAAATTAGAATTTCTTGTGAAAGGCTGATAGTTGCTATGGTAATCAAGAAATTACCTATTACTGAAGATTCATTTCTGCTTAGAGCCTACCCTCAGTCTGTGGAATGCACTTGCCGCCCTCACATTCTGTTCATGATCCATTTTAATATTACCTTCCAGTATATGCCTTTGTCATGTAAGATATCTCTTACCTTCCAAAGTTCCATTCATTTGTTATTTCTACGTGTTACATTCCACTCATCTTCTACACCTGGGTTGTACTATCTAATGTTTGGTGAAGGGTACAATCTGTGAATCTCCCCTTCATGTAGTCTTCTACATTCCTTATAGTTTTATTAAAATAGCCAATTCACACTTATGATTGATGATGTTGTCTGATTTAAGTGGAATAACTAGAGTTCTTTGGCTTGTGTCCAGGCTTGAGAGTTGTTAATTCTGGTTGTCTTCACCAGGTGGGTTTCCTTACTGGCATTTGCATTCCATGCTACAGTCTGCTGTATACGCTGATCCCAGAGACAAAGCCAATGTTAGATCAGTGCCAGGCCAATTTGGAGCAATGGAGAAAGATTGATGAAGAAATAAAAAAACAGAAGGAGGAAGGAAAGGAAGTCAATGCATTGTCATTCCTGGACCAAGTACTCGAAAAATCAGAGAGGATCATTCAAGAGCCAACTGGGAGAGTAGACAATGAAAATAAATAAGTCACAGGAAGTGCATTCAAAGACAGAAACTGGAAATAAGAAGTTGTAGAAGAGAACAAGGTACAAGAAACAAGTCTGTTACACTGTGAAAATCAAACTAACTAACACAATGTAGCACCATCCTTTTTGATAGGCTGAGAGTTTTGTACTTTCTCAAGGTATTCCTTGCTTTTTGTGAAACCCATAATCTTCTTATCTTGTGAACAAGAGCCCATCATTGGACCTTATAGTGAGACAGCTGAAAGAAATCCACATTTTCACACTTTCATTTTAGGGCACATTTTAATATTATCCCTCACATATAAACCTAGGTCTCTCAAGAGATCTTTTTCATTGAGGTTTTCTCACTAAACTTTCACTTGAGTTTGTCATCACCACATGCATGATATGTGACCTGCCCATCCCATCTACCTTGATATAATCTTTCTTATATGGAATTCATCACTGTGTAGGTTTCTGTTGGTTAAGTGTCTTCCTCATCGTAACCTGTATTCCCACAAAACCATAATTTTTTTATATTGATTTAGGCAATCTTAGGAAGATTCCTGATGCTGAAACAAATCTAGATTGTAAACAAGCATTCAGTTTATACTAACCTACAACACAGTGTGATCCCATTATAAAGACTAAACAGTGAATGCTGTTTGGGGAACCACCATGTTTTTTGTAATGATCAGACAAAAAAATGCATACTGTGTAGGTGAAATATAGATTTCTTAGTGTTAAACCTGACATACATACACTAACCATTATGCTTTAAAAGTTTTGTTTCATAACTGACAGGTGCAGCAGGATATGGACTTGTGTTACAAAAGAAGGTTAGTATGAGCATGGTTGTGTGACTACAAATAACAAAGAAGCAGATCCAGTATGTGCACTCAAGACCTACATCTCTGTGATGCGAATGAACTGTGACTTTTTTTTAAGGGACCTTATTCCAAAGTACCCGAGTCTTCAGGTTTCACAGTTGTGTGGTCGAAGACTCCAGATTTCCAAAGGAACATAATAGCTTCATCTGCAAGGGTGTAGAGGTCTAGATGTCTTCTTGTACCACTGGACCCTTGAAGATGAAAACACTGTGTTCTTTCAAGATTTTGGGAACCAAATTCCCAGTGACACAGCATCATGTCCCAGTGAAAATATTTGTTGTTTACTAGGCAGTAAGATACTTTCTGACAGGATATGAACATGGATGGTATATTCCCATCTTCACTCAGCAAAATTTCCAAAAGAATTTACACTCCCCCCCCCCAAACACTACCAGTACTGAGACAGGTAGTATATATCTTAAGTAATTAACCAGCCAGGATTAGATATTGAATTTCAAAAATAAGTAATGCATGCTACAAATTATTTTTACTAATATTTCCTATGTAAACATAATCAAAATCTTATAAATCATGCATTTTGTAGTTATATATGGCATGCATTATATTGAAGCTAATTGTCTTTCTGGTAAGACATTTACTTTCTACTTTATTAGGACTACATGGGACATCAATAAAGTAATACGATGATATTTGCTATTTATTAGCAGGCTCACCTATACTTTACACAACTGTATGTGATTTTCACTCTGTTTATATGTAATTATTTCATAGTGAAGATTTCTGGAAGTTTATAGTTTTTGTTTTGAAGACTTCTTGATTATCAGAATGTATTATATTTGTGCTAAACATAATAAATACTGTTAATCAAATTCTGAAATTTGCTAATACAATTTTTGTGCTTTACATTTGTCCATTGGCCAAAACAAGTTTATTAAGGCCTAACTCATGATGGATGTTGATGACAATGATATTTGTCAATAGAATTAATCTGAGCACGTACAACAAGCTGTGGTGTTTGTTGGATACTTCTCAATATAGTATTACCCAGACTTACTCTTACTGCCGTACATTATACTTTCAAAGTTGCATTCCTGCTTAAAACTACTAGCTAAGTATTTTGTTAATACATTTTCATATAAAAACTATTATCTTCAAGAATAAAATTAAAAAACATTTGTGGCATGTACACTGTTTTTCTAAATTACTTGTTAAATCTGATATTAATTTGAGGCCTTTCTTTTAGCAGTTTTAAGTTGTGAGAATTATATCACACTAAGTCTCGGCTCTACACATTATGTTTGCACAGCAGGACATTCATTTGATCCTGCACTCTGGGGGTCACATGTTATCCAGCATTGTCAGATGCTAAGAAGATTCAGTGAATTTTCCCACAGAGTTCAGGACCAACTGAATGCTAATCCACCAGAGGTGCATAGACATCCTGCACACAGCCTGGACTTATACCGAGATTTTTACAATTTTAAACAGTTAAGGAGAGCCAGAAATGGTCATTCATTCATATAGAACTATTACATGAAGGATGTTGTGGTACTGTGATTTAGGCAGTAGCCCAAGAAACTGTTTGCAGATGGGATACGCCAACTTGTGCGTCCGTGAGACTCCTGTCTAAAGTGCATGTTTTCTAACTGTTGTAGTAACTTCACCCATGTGCATCCTCTAATGTGTTTCAGTTTTATGTTCCTCATACAGTATATCCTTTGGCTCCATATTAATATCAGTCATTTAAATGTTGTCCATTATATTTTGTATGGTTATTTTTATCAAGAATATTCACAGGAAACAAGAGGAAATCACAGCACATTCCACTGTGACATCTGCTGTAAAATGGGGAAAAAGGTTTCTGTTAAATGAGGAAGTAATGCATGTTCCCATGAGGTCGGTTCTGGCTATTACATCGTTCTGTAGATGACCTACATTCTTTGACATGTGGCATTCTGTTAATAGTAATGATATATTGTGTTATTTAAGTGTTGTGTAGCTGTTACAGTCTTTGTAAACAGATCTCTGAAGCAACAGAAATACTTCCATTCCACTCATACTTCATAGTAACAACAAGATTAAAAGTAATTTGAAGTTCCATATAGTTTAAATGTATATTTTTATGTACATTTCATGTATTATGGTCCATAAAAGTATTTAATTGTCCTTGAAATGCTTCTTTGACAGACAGGGATCTTATCACTCACATATTTAAACAGCTGGAACTCATAGTGAAACAGTTGCATTGGGACCAGAGATCTTTATCTTAAATAAGGGAAATATTAACTTTGAAAGCATATTATGTGGATATTTTTATATTTAATAACCACCAGCATCAATTCACGACACTAAACCAACACAATACACAAAAATATTCCTTAGCTATTTACATTACAATATCACACTGAACATTCCGATGTGTTTTGATTCACAAGGGACCATCACCAGGGAATAAAACCAAAGGAATACCACACAAAACCAGATTAGCCACTCGTATATGCAGTAGACACATTATGAAAGAGCAAATAGTTCAAATGTAGGCCTTTCTTTGTAGAACATTTGTATGAGTGGGTTGGATCTTGATATACTGGAAATTAATGTTATAAATACTAAAATAATTACAATATGAACATGAATAAAGTTTTAAAATATATAAATGTTATACATAAAACTGAAACATAGAGTGATATTTTTGACAGCCAATAAAGTTTACCAGTGCCCAACAAGCAAGTAAAAAAATGTACCAGCCTCCAGATTTAAAATGAATCAGTTTTCAGGTCTTTAGTTAAAGAAATATAATTTATAGTCAACCGATTAGACACTTCTGTGTATTGATTAACAACCTACCTCAGATGTGGTCACTGTTCACAAGTTATGTTGTTACATATAAGCATTTCTACCTTATCAACCTGCTTGGTGTTACAAACAGTGAATATTTCCATATCATGAACAAGATATAACCCATGCATGAACTTTGTACTGATTAATTATATATAACAACTCTTGATAATAAAATAATCCAGGGAAATTGCTAATTAATTGTCTTAAGACATTTGTCGGTTACCTTATATCCATCTCAAAAAAAAGGCGACATTTCCCACATACTTGCTGTAAAAAAGAGGACATGTCAGGGAAAGAGGAGGCAAAAATAAACTATGGAAATAGTCATGATTGTATTAATTGAAAGTCCCTCTTGATGTTTCGCTACTAATAGTTCTTTCAATTTCATATCTACGAAATTCAGAGGGAGACATTCTTTAAGCATGTGTTTCACTGCTTTTTCAGAATTTCCTCACCGAAGTTTACCGAGGTATTCCGAAGGCCATCTGCTTAACTCTTTTTAAAAAGGTCATTAAAATATTTTTTGCACATCCAGTACCATTTTAAGTATGGAAAAGCTTCAAGAAGTAACAAATTGTCAAAAACAGGGACTTCTTAAAAAATTAAAAAAAAAACACTCCGAAATTTTTGTACAGAAAAAGAGATGTGGGTGGAAAAATGACATATGGTAGCGCTAGGTAATTACAACGCATGACCACTTGCAATAGCTTATACTTGCTAGGAAGTGGTACGCGTTTGTACATACTGCAAAATGTCTGCCGATTTGGGCTATATCACACATAATGTGAACAATTTGTGTGGATAGCGTTGTCGGTACGGCAACTAGGCTGCAAACTGGGTAGGGACAAGAACTTTTTCTCTTCTCCAAAACGCCCATACCAGCCTTGGGTCCCACCCAGGCTCCTATTCATTGGGTGAGGTGGGTTCTTCCCCAGGGGTAAAGCGGTTGGGGTGCGACGATGATGACTGATCTCCATCCAGTACCAAAGTTCTATTGCGTTGCGTTCTTACTCCATTCCCTCATACGCCCTCGTGGAGTGAGCTGGGACATCTTTTCCTTGACCTTTACCTTTACAACGAAAATACCCACGAAAAATAAAATAGGCGTGCACTGGGGACTGTAAATTTATACTTGGATGGAGCGTAATGACGCACAACCCAGGCTTCCTGTTTTCCTCTTTCTTGATCCACGGTCTCACCAGAGCGTCTCTGCTTATCATTAGCATTCCCACACCTCACAAATACGTACTTCTGTTAATCTAAAGTGCTACCTTGTTAAGTATCCGGCCGTGCCCTATTTCGGTGATTCACAAACTACGTCCGGGAGAAGCACAGCAGTGTGTTCGTCACGTGAACCGTCGCTGGAACATGTGACCAAAGAACTGGTGAAATCGAAGCTTGGTTTAAACTCAGTGGCAGAGTGAAATCTCAGAAAACTTGTGTTGGTTTATTTGTGCGCACTGCAACTGAAATTATGATTGGTTCAACTTCAGGTAAGGCCTAAAAATGTGTATCATAGATCTGCATACTTTTTTGTTCTTCCATTTTCCACATAAACACCATATCAATCAGGATCACCAATAAAATCCACCCTTAATTTTGAAGTCTAGAAGCTAATATGGGGCCACGCGGTAGCGCATTTGGTTGAGGCACTGGGCTATAAGCTTGGAGGTCACGGGTTCGATTCCCGATGGTGTAATTGGAATTTTACAATGGCATAATCCTTCCTGCCTCACTACGACCCTGGGGTCGACTCAGGTTCTAACAAAAATGATTACCAGGAATATTTCGAGGGGGGGTAAAGGCGGCCGGTGTGTAGGGCTGACAACCTTACCACCTTCATGTGCCGATTGTCTTGAAATCTGGGCACCTCAACCATCTGGAACCCTCAGAGTCTGTCCGTAACCTTGCCTTTTAGAAGCAAATACATTCACGAACGCTGGCGTTTTGGCTTCGAGTGAGCCTTGTAATTCACACACCCTTGAGGAAACGCCCAAGAATTGGTACTGTTTAAGCAGACACTACAGCCTCGGTGCAACTCTTTCGTTATCAGTCGATACTGCACTCTGCGTCTCGAGCTCGCTACTGGCTGTTGCAGTAGGTACTTTAGACCTGTACTGTACCGTCCTTCAGAGTTCTGCTGCTTCAAGAAATATGAACGTACGATACACAACTGCACCGAATTGTAACATCATTTAAATAACCTTTGTGCAGGAATGCACAAATCCCGGGCGCCAGGTAGCCCGGACAAATAAATTATTTTATGGTATCGTCAAATATTTGCGGGTCCCCAGTGTGGAACTTGCTTCATGTCACCCTCCTGGGGCCAAGAATTTTGAAGTGTTTCCTACATTTTTGGAGGGGGTGGGGGGTGGATATTTTCATCTCTGCTTGTATGTCATTCATCGTCACAAATGTTGCTGCTGACATGAATTTTTAATTCTTCAGTTTTGCAAAGGCGCTCAGCCACTTCCCACGCGTTCAATTATCCGACGTATGTCATTTACTATCCCAAACCATCTTCTGGAATACGACATGTCACGGATACATCACCACACAATACTCTTATATTATTTACAACGAGTCCCTCTACGATCAGAAGGTGGGAGCTTGGTGTGCCTTTTCTGATCATCGAATAGCCAAGCCCATTTTCTGTCTGAACACAGCACTCATGAAAATCTGCGAAATCTGGACGACTTTTACGCTCAGATGACAACGGACAAGGGCCTGGGTTGTTTTGCTGACAGTGTTACGTCTCACGCATCCCGGATATTATTGGTTTACTAATGTGTGTGTGTGTGTGTGTGTGTGTATTTCGGTCACAGTCATGTTGTGATGAACGGCTTGTGACCTGCACGATCTTCGGGTCTGCCGTCCTAAGACTTTTTCTTGTGGCGAAAAACGAGGCAACATGTTCATAATAACAACCCTTACATTCTTGCCGAGTTTTAAACAACAACCCATTTTTATTACAGTCATTTAGTAGGGGCAACTGCCTGAGACTTGCTCAGCCATGTCCGGATAACTGAACAAAATAACAACTACATCCGACAGTAACGGCATCCAGCGGGGTATGTTTGACTAAGAAGTGTGCTGACATTGTCGGATGTAGTTCTTATATTTTTGAGCTCAGTCTAAGTATTAATTCCAAATGGCAATTTTTTAGTTGTGCAAGTATTGCATTCAATTATGTAGGGGATGTGACGTCCAACATCGCCAGTACGTGACGAATAAGGGCGTACTAGTAACAAACCTTCACGGCCGAACGACCCGTGTATGGGTCGCAGGGTGCTGTGTTCAGTTCCCGAACGTTGCAGTATATGTGTCGGCCAAATATGGTCATTCTTGTACAGCCATTTTGGGATTTTTTTCTTTGGGTTTTGCTTATTTGTTAATAAAAGTTTGCATGAAAAAATCCTCACCCAATATTGTGCGGGTGATAAAATCGAGAAGAATGAGATGGGCTGAGCATGCGGCGCGTATGGGTGAGGAGAGGGTGGTGCATAGGGTCTTGGTGGGGAAACTGGAGGGAAGGAGACCACTGGGGAGACCTAGGCGTAGATGGGTGGATAATGTTAGGACGGATCTCCAGGAGGTGGGATGTGCGTATATGGACTGGATTGGGCTGGCCCAGGATAGAGACAGGTGGCGGGCGCTTGTGAGTGCGGTAATGAACCTTCGGGTTCCGTGAAATGCGGGGAATTTCTTGACTAGCTGCAAACCAGTTAG
>Ga0123355_10002954_pt1 | contig 24145 bp, 17 predicted proteins | sample TergutEmb28metaG_3_FD_89872 | JGI IMG/M metagenome (GOLD analysis project Ga0123355, IMG submission 89872) | Embiratermes neotenicus P1 segment gut microbial communities from Petit-Saut dam, French Guiana - Emb289 P1 | ecosystem: Host-associated > Arthropoda: Insects > Digestive system > Gut ... | reverse complement strand
GTCATAAGTCTTGAAAGCGTATTGCGCAGTTAGTTCAGCCTTGCATTTAGTTAGTGGAATGGAATGTTGGGTCATAAAACTATGCTATTTTAGTAACAGGCAGCTGGGTAGCAGCTTGGTAAGGGTTGGTAGGTAGGGGAAAGAGCATTTTCCCCCACTCCCTTGCAGAATTTGCTACGTATGTCAGTTGAGAGTTTTTTGTTCCACCCAGCAGTGGTGCTACAGTTTCGGCAATGGAAAGTGCGATTTCTCGTGTGAAACGGGCTCGTCTTCTGTCTCAGAATCAAATACGAACAATTGTAATGGATTCAGACAGTGACGAGGAGAAATATTACATTTCTGAGGACACGGAGAATGACGGGCCACGCCCACCTTCGCGACAGTCTTCCATATCAGAGCCTCCAACCCCAGATTTTTCTGCCAGCAGCTCTGAAAATGAGGATGATGTTGGTAATGTGGCAGGTCAACAGCCACAACCCTGCCTGTGGACACTGCCCCCTCAACCCCGAAGGTGTGTAGTTCACACCTTTACTGGGGCTCCCAACGGGAAAAGCAGGGAAGTTGCACAAGTAACGAGCAAGTCCACTCCACTTAGCGTTCTGCTGCTGTTCTTCGCGGAAATTATTACTTTGCTGGTTGTGGAGACAAATCGTTACTATCACCTGTTCTTAGAAAATTCTGACGATGGACATTCTCCCCAACGTGAGGTGACAGAAGCAGAAATGCTTGTGTTTTTGGCTCTGACATTATAGATGGGACATACAGTTCAAGGCAGACTGGAGGACTACTGGACAAAAATGGAACAGCTTCGGACTCCATTCTATGGACAAGCAATGGCACATGCTAGGTACTATCACATACTACGCTTTCTACATTTCACGGACAATAATAGGAATGGAGTTGACATAACAGATGACAGACTGTGGAAAATAGAGACTTGTGTGAAATTATAAGGACAAACTTTTCAAAATTTTACAACCCTTCCGAATATTTGGCAGTAGATGAAGTCATTGTGAAATTCAAGGGAGGGATAGTTTTCAAGCAGTAGATCCCGAAAAAACTCAAACGTTTCGGCATCAAAATGTTCAAACTATGCGACTGTACTGGATATACATATGACATGAATGTTTACCTCGGGAAAGACAGACAAAGGGCGGTGCAACACCTGACAGCAACCCATGCTACAGTGACTAATCTGACAAGGGGTGTAGAAGGATTTGGCCATAAACTGTACATGGACAAATTTTTTTCCTCCCCTGACGTATATGATGACTTGGCACAGAAGAAAATTTTCTGTTGTGGGACGGTTAGGCTACATAGAAAGGGCATGCCCAAGGACCTCAAACCCAAGACCCTGAGACTGAAACATGGTAACATTCGAGTAAGGACCAGGGGTGACTTGACGGCTGTGGCGTGGAAGAACAAGAGAGACATGTGCCTCATGACAAACATTCATGATCCACCCAGAGAAGGCAATTATCGCGATGAACACGGGAATGTGATAAAGCTGGCAATTGTGGTGGATTATAACCGTCACATGGGGCACGTTGACAATTTGGATAGGTTGGCCAATAGCTACGCGGCTAGCCGCCGAACATGGAAGTGGACAAAGAAGCTATTTTTCCACCTGTTAGATCTGGCCATTGTCAACAGTTACATCCTTTTATCTTCATGTGGTGGGAAGAAAATTTCACACAGAGATTTTCGTCTCACCTTTATCAGAGAGATGCTGGCATGGTCTGGGCATGGGCCACGACCATCCATGCCTGTGGGAAGACCAGCCCCAGCTTCTACTAACATCGGAAGACTGGACACACGTTACAATAAGCACTGGCCTGGCCGCAATTCTAAACAGCGGCGTTGTCGCGTGTGTTCAGCAAGTGGCGTGACGCGAACCGTGCTATTCAAATGTGTCAAGTGTGACGTGGCGCTTTGTGTGGACCGAAGTTGTTTTGAAGATTACCACACAAAAATGACTTATAAGACATATTTTCTTTCGTTCTCCATGCAAATTGTTGGAGCCTCGACCACAATGTAAGTAAAAGAACATGGATATTTACAGCTTTTTTTAGAAACGTATGTTCTCCAATATACAATAAGGACATTACAGCATTTTTAAGGCATCCTGATCAATGTCTGATTCCTTCCCCACAAATTGCTTTTTGTTTCACAAATTTATCTCGCTTACTTCTCGAAAAATTCAAGTTTTTCAAAAGCATGCGCAAAATTTAAATACCCCTGCAGAATAATTCGGCGAGCTGGGATTTACAGATGGGATTTAATTCGGTACACTAGGGTTAAATTAGGCAGTAGGATTCCAATAAGATTATTTAAACATAGGTTTCTGTTGCAGTGTGACGCCTAAAATGGAGTTTCTACCTGTGGTGCAGTATGGTTTTCTGAACAGCCGTATTCGAGACCTTATCCACATTACAAGCAATCTTACGTCTGTAGATATATTGCTTTTGTACTCACCCATTAGCATTGGAAAACTCAGGTAGGTGCAGTTCCACATTATGGTTATCATCAGTTAAGGGTATAAGCCATTTTCCAGCTTGTTTCATTTTCACAGGCCTTGGTCTCTGCTACTTAATGTGTCCAAATGTTCAGAATTTAAATTGTTATCTACAGTAACCATGGCCACAAGATTATATGATTGTAGCAGCTACACTCAAACTGTATGTGCATTTTCATTCTGTGTGTCTCAGTAAATGCCGTTTTTCAGCTGTGAAATAACTAGAGTGCAGTTGTTTGAGAGTCATCCAAAAAATAATTTGGCACTTAGCCAGGAGACACAAATGTTGTTTATCATTGTGAGTTCCAGCCCTTTAGTGTTTTGTCAGGTCCAGAAACCCAGGCATTTTTGACATATTTTTAAATTCTATCATGAGTATAACAGGTAAATTGTAATATCCTTACCATATTCTGAGAGATAAAGATTAATTTGAACATAAATATGAACACATCATTCTTCTAGAAGAATATGAAAAATTTATTACAAGAGTAATGAAAATTTACAGAAAAAAAATATGCGCAAAACACATTTCCTATATTTACAAATAGTTTAGCTCTATGTGTACAATTTGAAGCACTCTGGCATGCAGAGTGACACTTTGCAATCAGGACACAATCACACAGTCTCTTTTCTTTCTCTTTTTCCAGTAGACCTCTTAGATTTCTCTGAAAAAAATTTACACACACTTGTAGGATGTGCCTTCTTGCCAGTAGGGGGTATTCTATCAGCAAAGTTCCTTCCCAAAAGTCTGTTGCTTGATGCTACTTGTGAAACATCATTTTGGGCAACTGTTCTGCCTTTCTCAGCAAATCCCTCTCCAACCTTCTGCAGGAAGAAGTAACAATTATTTCTCTGACTTTCATTCCTAGTCTCGTGTTACAGTATACATGCATTTACAATTTCTATGACGAACATGAAAACAAAAGTTTCTTCCACCACTTGTTGTTTTTTCTTCATTAGGTGATAGTAAATTATTTGGTCAGCCTTGTCAACACCAGTTTTGTTGAGGTTGTAGTCTAGAATGGCAAATGGGTTTGATTTGGTTTTTAATCCATTCTTACATCGAACTTCCACATTGGTTGTGGTCATTTTATGTGCTGTTGATAAACACAGAACATCACTAGTATCCTTCCATTTGAAACACAGCAAATGATCTCTTCTCATGAAAACACACTCATCACTTTTCGTTTTATTTGACACAACATTTTGTCTTGGCAGTTCTTTTCGATTTAGCATGTGTTCCTACAGCTTTGGTCTTTCTTGCCCACAAGAAATCAAAAACAGCTGGTGGACTGTCAAATCTGTCCATGAAAACTGTATGCCCCTTAACAAGATAACCAGAAAGTAATCTCTGAAACAGTCCAGTGATTGGGTTGTCCCGTTGACCTTTACCATTATACACTTAAGTGCGCAAAGCATACCCTGTCTTAGAGTCACACACTGTAAACATCTTGATACCATACTTGTCAAGTTTGTTATTTATGTAGACATGGAAGATTACTCTTCCCTGAAATCCACATACACCTTCATCAATGGTAAGATTCTCATGTGGTGAAATGAGTCAGCAGATGATCCAAGATGTATCTGATTTTGTGCATAGGCTTCATTTCTGGGAATGTACGATGCATCGTCATTGACATGCAAATTTGACAGTATCACAGTTAACCGATTTATTGACATTACTGATCCTGAAAATTGAGTGGAAATAAAGTTGCTTGTTGACCAGTAATCTCTGAGTTTAGGTTTCTTCACCAGGCATGTGTGGATTATTACAGCAAAAAAAAAGTACATTTCATGCAGCCTTACTCCAGTACATTTTTGCCATATGCTATGAGGCTTTAGCTTATTGGTTCTCCTCCGTTTGTCTGCTGTTGATTTATCGTACCTGTTTGTTTCTGTTTTGATATGTTTTATCATAAATTCTGGGAAGAAAAGAAGAAAAAAAAAAGTCGGTGCAGAGCTGTCATCCACTGCTGCAATTTAACCACTTTGCTCAGAAAACTGAGGCCAAGAAGGTTTCTGATCTAAGAATGACCATCCTAATGCAGAACTGGAAGTTCCAATCCAGTAGTTCCATTTCCTCTTGCTTGTTGGGTCTGAGGATGGTGACGCTTGAAGTACTAGACTGGGCAGGATCTGTTTTTGAAGAGACCAGCCTACATAGTGGAGTGTCATTTTCTTTAAAAATATAGTAATAATTAGTTGCTCAGTAAAATATTACATTCCTGGAACAATATTAATGCTACAGTAATGGGATCTTGCAATAATTAGAACAAATGTTTTGAAATTCATTCCAATACAATGTGATCACATACCTAGATCAGAATCTGACTCAGATGGGCTATATTCCATTTCTGATATATCTCCTTCTGAACCAGAATTGCCCACAGTTTCATTTAGAGCTTCTGCAATGTGCACATCGTCGAGAAAACGGGACAGTCAAGATGAACATCACATCTACAGCAGGAACTACAGACCACATCATGACTGCAAACAGCTGATTGTGCTTGTTTCTTGTTTTTGAAATAGTGCAACAAAACATCCCAAGATGGGTTCCATGCAACCCAAACTCGAGTTCAAGTTGTGTACGTTACAGTATATACACAACTATATAGGTATGAGCTATGCTTGGGCGTGGACCTTGCAGCAAGCTGGAAGAGACCTAGCCTCACTAGGGCTTGGGCTTCAAAGTGTTATGTAAACTTCGGCTGCATGTGAAATGCTAGCAGCCTTGGTGACACAAGATCCTATATGTGTTATGATTTCTCTTCAGTACTGCTTCATTAGATTGTTGAATGGCTACTGTGAAGTGAGCTTATGCCTCATGTACCAGTGAACCATAATGCTGAGGCCCGGACTAGCACCTTTACTAGGACTGGAAAATCCTGATTATGGTGCTCTTTCTATGATGTGGGGGAACTATGAAGTATGCATCACAGCAAATCAACACACTAGTCTTAGTATGATGTCAACAGATGACCTGAGGATAGTAGTAGGACCAGCACCCAAAATTATGGTGGCGGGATCACTGTTACACATTGTTGGAGAATCTGCAGTAATGCTATTGTATGTAACAAAATTACAGATTAATGCTTCATGTTGAAACTGCACTACAATCAATTCTGGCCCTGGGGTTTACTGAAAAGGATGTGGATGAGATGAAGGGTATCTTTGCTGATACGAATCTGTACCTATTGTGCGTCACAGTTTCTGTCGCAGCATTGCATGTGAGTAGTGGATAACAAATGGAGTTGACATATTTTTAACAGTGTGTGGGTTTGCATGTGTTATGTTTAAGGCCCCTTGATATCAATATATATATGAAAGAACTTATTAAAATATCCATTTTTCAGTTTTTGGTGCATGGTGTTTGTGTTCTTTCATTTTATAGTGTGTGTCAGCAGTTTTAATGTATGTAAACTCTAATGTCTTACACTTTTCATATCATTGGAAGTAACACACAAGATGCAGTTGCTGTTGGTGTGTCATAATTTACTGATTCTTATGAATTTGACTGTGTTTTCAGCTCTTGTTTGATTTCCTGGCCTTCAAGAATGACATTAGCTTTTGGCATCGTAAGCGAAGCTTGGTGGGTTTATCCAGCCGGACTGTGATGTGGAGAGCATTCAGTCAGGCTGTTGTGTTTCTTTATCTCCTGGATGAGGAGACATCACTGTTAATTCTTGTGCCAACAGGGATTGGTACTGTGATAGAGGTGAGAGAGACACTATGGACTGTACCTGCATGCACCTGCCCAGCTTGCCAGTGGTTTTATAAATAGACATAGCTTTGTAGAATATCTCTGGATTAAGTATTCTATTCTTGGGGGAGATGATGCGTCAGTGGGTTATTGCCTCATAACAGAATACAGTTGCTATTTTATGCAGCATTGCATTCCAGAAGATTGGAATCCTCATCTACGCTGCCGTAAAAACATTTTTGGATTGTTTTTGGCCTTTAGTGTGTGTAATTGTATTTTACAGAAGCCTTTTTATTACTGAGGTATTGGAGGGTAAGATGTGGAAGATTTGAATTGTTACTTGTGTCCTCTATAGTATAGTGGATTATAGTTCTTAAGCAGCAGTTTGCCAACATATTCTTAGTATGTAATAACAGGGAGGTTTAGGCAGTGGAAGTAAATTAGTGCAGGTAATTTGAAGTTGACACTAGACATAAATAAATGTAAGACAGTTCACTGTCTTTTTATCTCTCTCCTAGATAATGTTGACTAAGATGCCAATCCTGTAACTGTAGGTAGTGTACTCCTTAAAGAAGCTGTTAAAATCTAGTTTTCAGTTGTGAATGTTCAGTGACTGCAGTTATATAAAATGCATGAAGGGAGGAGTGTGAATTTACTGTAAGAGTAATAATACAGCAGTCCCTTGCCAGATACAGGGTTTTGTGTTCTTGAGAAATATTACAGTTTGAAGACCAGGGCTTAGGGGAAATTGCAGTTTAGCTACGTAGTCTTGCCATAAGTTCTGTTACAAGTATATTGTGACCTAGGAGGAAAGTGAAACAAAACATCCACTTTTTGAGCCAAATAATTTATTAGCAATAGTTTTAAATTTTTATTTATAATAATGCCACTCAAATTGGCCGCCCTCTGCTTCAATGCAAGCCTTGAGATGCTCCGGCCACTCTGTTATCACCGCACGCACCGTCTCTAGGGGGATCTCTGCTGCTGCCTTCACAAGGGATCTCTTCAGGCTCTCTAGGTTGTTGTGACGCTTTTGGCAAGCCATATTGTCCAAAACAGCCCACGGGTTTTAGTCCATGGGATTGGGGCCTGGACTCCGCAAGGGCCAATCCTCGGCACTGATGAAGGCTGGAGTGTTCCTCTGCATCCACTCCTGAGTCATCTTGGCCTTGTGGGTAGGAGCTGAGTCCTGCTGGAAGACCCCTTCCTGACCATTGAAGAGGGTCATGTTAAAAGGTTTCACAACTCCTTATAGCACATCCTCCTGATACACTCGGGCACCGCACCGGTTTTCACACCTTTCTTGCAAAAAATGAAGAGGTGTCACCCCCTGATGGGTCACCCCCACTAAACCATGACGTAGAATGGTTGTACTGCTCCTTGATGGTGAAGATTTTCTCGTCCGTGAAGAAGATGTTTTTGTGCCCATTTTCAGCGTGCAACTGGAAGAGCCGCTGTGCTCTTGTCTTTCAGATCTCCTTCAAAGCGCAAGTAAGGAGGTGTCCCTTCAACTGCCAGTATGCTGTCATGTGTAGATCGTCCCTGATGAGGCATGACATCAATCGGGCTGATATGTTCAGCCCTCGGGACATGATCTTTTGTTTCCGGAGTGGATTTCAGCGAAGCCACTCTCACACTGTTTTGAGAGTGGTCTCAGTCCTAACTTTTCTTGGGTGTCCTGACCGAGTTCTGTTTTCAACCCTCCAGAGTTCCTTATAATGTTTACTTGCCCGATAGATGAACATTTATGAAGTTTTCAATGGTTTAGATTTCGAAAATTTGAGAATGGGATTTTCCGCATTTATGAAGGGCAGTCGCAGTCAAATGGTTTTCCTTCACATCCCACTCCATGTTGACACTTTGACAGACGTAAGCAAACTGCCTGGGCATGAGTACCTGAAGGTACAATAGCCCAAAAAGTAGCCATCCATTCAACTCTCCAGCCTCATTGTCTCTGGCTGCAGACTACATGAACCTTGTAACAGGACGTATGGCAGGACTAGGTAATTACTGTCTTGTTCTTGTTAATGGTGCTGTGACAAAATGTACACTAAAGATAAATAAAATACATGACTTTCAGTTCTGGAAGGCTCAGAAGGTGATACGAATAGAGGTATCACTACCAAACAGAGAGTGCTACTATGCACGGCTAAAGTTTGTGTCAAAGGGTTCGACAGCAGCAGAGCAGCAGACGCAGCAGTTTGATGCAGAGAGCATGAAGTACCTTTCATATGTTCTTTACCCCCTCTGCATTGGTGGAGCCATATACTCTCTTCTATATGAACGACATAAAAGGTATGTATACTGAACATGAAAGCTTATGCTATATTCTTGCATCATCAGTACCTAATCCTGAAGCTTGTTTTTCCAAGTTAGTTTTCCTTGTATTATCTGAATTTAGAACTTCTTAGTTACAGAAAAAGGAGACGAGACTTATAATAGTCTATTACCTTTCTTTCTGAAACATGAGATTTCACTTCTTGTGTAAATCTCAGTTCGTTTTGTGTTGAATTTCTGAACAGTTTTTGTGCCCTGTGCTTTGTATTATTATGATGTTATAGTCCATAAAATACGAAATTCTCATTGTGTCTAGGCAGCATTCCCTAAAGGTGAAATGGGGACTCAAGGTAAATCATTATGCTTACTAACCTGGCACATAGAAGTGAATATTAAAGATACAAATTTCTTTTGCTTTTTCCCTGTGAAATTGCCACGTACCCCATTGGATAGAATGCTGGTTAGGTTGGGCTGTCTCAGGGAGTAGTATGGACATATACTGTGCCACTTCTGAAAATTATTTCTTCAAAGTCCAGATGGCTAATGAAGTTAAAGATATAAATATGGCACAGAACATATATTTTTTGCACGTTGCTCCTCATATGGAAGGTGTTAAAGTTTTATGAAACCTGACAGAACTGGAAACATTAAACTTATATTTCTGCTTGCAGTTTTAAACAACGTATGCTTCACCCACAAAGTATTGTGTCACTTAGTGGATGTTGACAGAGGTCACAACCTTGTTTAGTCTAATGTATATTTGTTTTCATGAGAAATTCCAATTTTTTAAATTTCAGTTAAGATCTAGGTTAATTTAAAAAGACAAAATTACCAGACCTCCTGATAGATTGTTTGGTATCACTTTCTATGATCTGATTACATTAATTAGAACACAATACTGTATTTCCTATGACAGTGGACAGTATTGTTTGTATTTCTTAAAATTTTCCCATGTGCATCTTGTGTGATTTGTTTCTTAATTGTTATCTTTCTTTTTGCAGTTGGTACTCCTGGAGTGTTCACAGTTTGGTGAATGGTGTTTATGCCTTTGGTTTTCTATTTATGTTGCCTCAGCTCTTTGTTAACTACAAATTGAAGTCAGTGGCTCATTTGCCTTTTAAAGCCTTCATGTATAAGGTAATTTTGAGCATGATGAAAAGTACTTTAGTTTCAGCTGATAAGTATTAAAACTGTACATGATGCTGGATATTGTGCTTTCTGTGGCTATGCGATTTGAGAACAGTGGTAAACGATACAAGATGTTATGAAGTTACTTTTGTTCCTAAGCACCTTAACTTTAAGGTCTCTAGTAAGTGTGTTGATAAAGCTTCACACATTAATCCTGGTGCTAGATGACAGTAGTTAGCATCTTGTGAATTAAGAACAGAGTATTGATTGATAAGTGTCAAAGTATCTTGCCAGGAAAAGTAAGTCCTGTCATCCAGTTGGTATCATATCAAGTCAAGTCAGTTCCTGTTACTCCACTTTGGAGCATGGGGTGTTTGCCAACTGTTTCCAGCTGTTGCCTTGACCTGTTTCCAAATCTTTCCCACTATTTGTTCTTTGTACTGTTGTTCTCCTCCAGCTAGTCCTTGGCCTTCCCTTTCTACGTTGTCCTTGCTAGGGGGTTACAACTGAAAGTCTATGACAGAGGAATCCTTCCTCAGTGTATTTCTTATGCATTTCCAATTCCACAGTTTGATTTGCACTGCCACTGGTTTCTGTTGTACATATCTCCACATTCTCCACATTTCTTCAGTTGAGAACACAAGCCAGAAGATATTAAAAATTTTCCTCAGGAGCCTGTTGATAAGTTTTTGCATGGTGTGATGTCATGTTGTTGGTTTGTGCTTGTAACTCCATGACGTTATATACAAGAAAATCCAGAAATTTTTTTGACAATGACATCTAAGTTTGCTTTTTGCACACTGATGATATAAGATGGCATTCATTATTTTGTCACACAGCTAATGTCCTCATTAAGATCACAAGTTTTCTTCAAAACCTGAATTTCTTCCACAAACATCAGGAGTGGTTTTGATAGGCTGTCACATTTGTGTCAACACCATTTGTCTAATTGTAGTGTGCAGGTTTAATGTTCAGAAGGTTCCAGGTTTAATCCTAAACAATGCCAATAATATTGGGAATAAAATTAGTTGAGTGGTAACCAGTAACCTGGAGACATGAGTACAGCAGACTGTAGACATGCACTGTATGAAGCATGTTCTTGCGATAATTTGCAATGTTTGTAACCACTGCTGTAGCAGGTTACTACTACTTCTGAATGTGTACTGCATGTTTTTTATTCATACTAGCTAAAATACCGATTCTTCATATGGGTTTTTGCAAGCAGTAGTCTATATTACATAATTAAATTGCTCATTTATTATATTACAAATCATTAATGAACTCACATCTTGTTGCTTGTTTGTTTGTATGTCCCTTTAACCTTTTTGTTGGACACACAAAGATCAGTACACTGAACCTTTCTTGCTTATAAAAAAGGGGTTCTGAATATGAGAGTGTGTGACATCTCACACTTTTTCTGTTATTTATTGTTGTGGTACCACGTGATGGAGATCTTTAAATATTATATGAATCACTTTACAAATTATGACCTCAACTAATACACATCATGGGAAGACAAATGTTTGTGGTACTACCTTTGAAAAGGACTTGTGTTAATTTTACAGAGAAGTGGGATGAAGATAGCTGTAGATGTGTGCTAGGTCATCTGTTTGTCTCCAGCACTAAAGCAATGTATGAAAACAATGGAGGAAGGAATTGTTATCAAAGTGAGAACTGCACAGTGATTTTACTTATATTATATTTTGTGAATAATATGTTTGAACCATGCACGGGTTGAATGCTTCAAATAATGTGCCCTGCTGGTAGTTTCTCGAGTCCCCTAGAGAAGGTTGGAAGAGCCATGAGAAGTGTGACAGTGGACAGAGAGGCGAGAGGAAAACCTAGGAACCATGTGGGCTGCTGATGCTGTGAAGTTCGTGTGGGTTGGATGGTACCAGAAGTGCTTCCAGACGGCAAAACTGCAACAGTGGCACTAGAAGGCAGTGGTTCCGGGTGAAACGAGAGGGAGATGATGCTGTGAAGTGCTTGCACATGAGATAGTGCTAGAAATGCTCCCATAATGACACACCTGTAACAGTAATGCTAGGAGGCAGTGCAACATGTGAAGCAAGAGGGAGAAAACACTGTGGAGTGTGTGTGTGTTAGATGGTGTCAAAAGTGCTTCCAAATGGCATACTGTAACAGTGACACTATGAGGCAGTGTGTTGAGAGAAGCAAGAGATAGAAGAATTCATACAGTATAACTCCTAAAGTTCGAGGGGCTGAGGAGTTGCAACCTAAATTGAAGCAATGTTGTAAACTGAAAATCTAAGCTAGTTTATAGTGGGGGATCACCAGCCTTAATAGATTAGTGGATTTAAATAGAAGTTAGTGAACCATTAAATATCTTTGGTGACCAGTAGAGTAGTACAGAGAGTTGTTGATACTTGTGACTTACACACCCACGACTGTCCCACTTCACATGATAGTCCTGTAAAGGAAGGACCCTGAACCAAGGGAGAGTCCATCCTGTGGTTCATGTTAGTATAGTACTTTAGGCAATGAAAGAATGGACACAGGCAGTGGGAGCTGAAGTTGGCCCCCTGTGCTGACACCCTACCTACAGTGCACAATCCTTTCCACCAACAGCTCAGGCTGTCTGCCCTAATACCCTCCTTCCCCTAAAGAAATGAATTCTGAGAGGTAGAGGGTAAGGTGGTGCTGTGGTTTGTGTCCAGGGGTGAGTGTGAGGGAAGTCACATTGGGTTGAGGTAGTTGCTAGATAGAGCAACAAAGGGGAAAATCTGTGTTCTCTCTTTCATCAAGAAAAAATAATGATCCTTACTACAATAACTTTTCTTTCAGGCATTCAATACGTTTATTGATGACCTGTTTGCATTTATCATCACTATGCCTACTGCTCACCGCGTAGCCTGTTTCCGTGATGATATAGTGTTCCTCATCTATTTGTATCAGAGGTGGTAAGTAGAAGCTGCTGTTTCTTTTCTTAGGTGGGATTTGTTTTGTATAATGCCAGATTTCTGAAATGCCTCCTACTCCTGAATAAGCCACATGCCCAAGTTGCAAAAAAAAAAAAAAAATGCAAAAGTATGTGAAGTTTACTTCACTTGAATATGCAATATTAGTGGGGCATAAGTATATAACAAAAACACCATTTCTTGAAATTGGAATGCAGTGCTCTTGATTTTCTGGTACAAGGTTGTATCTTTCAGGAACTTACGTTATGCCACTAGGACACTCTTGTCTATTCACACAAGTTGTTTCTTGCAAAAACAAATTATCATCCATCCCAGGTTTATGTTACTCGCACGGTGCTAATGTGTTGTTGAACCCATGCTCACTTAAACTGCTTGTTCTTGTTTGTCTCTGTACACAGTTCTTTGGTTTCAGAAAACTGCATATTTTCCCCTGGCATTGCAGTTTTTGTTATTCATTATGCCCATTAAATTATTTACAGTTTTTCATGATCCATAAAATTACCATGTATTTCGTCCTTTAATACACATATAGCAGAATGCATGAGTATGCGAAAGGGAAAGTAACTGGCCTGGGTGGATAAAGGAGAACTATAAACATTCTTAGTCAGGTTAGCCAGTACCTTTTCTGAGACTTAAACTAGCAATCTGTCGGGTACCACTCATATATAAGATTTGCAGTTTTTATGGCAACTAAACAGAGTGAAATCCTGTGTATCAGCCTTGTCAATATGAATTGAAGTTCCTTTGTCTCAAGGACTGTCCTTGCCTCCATCGTCCGCGCTTGATGGAGGCAGAGACAGTCTCAAGAATGGAAGTTTATTCTATACTGACATGGCTTTTCACCTGAGAAGACTTCACTATAGTTGGATGATTATCACCAAGCTAATACATTCAGTTGCACCTTCAGTTATTTTATAATACTGTGCAGTACTTGGTCATGCATCATGTGACTTACAGGCTTTATCCAGTGGATACAACACGGATAGATGGCGTGGATGACATGAGCCAGCCAAGGCAGCACAAGAAAACCGACTGACAGAGGTGAAAGCAATATTAACAACAAGTTGCAGCGTTTAAAATTATTATATTACAAGCATTCCATTTTAAATAGCTTTTTTTTTTTTTTTTTAAGTTTTGACTCTTGGTGCAATATAAGCCTTGTGGGCCACTTGTATGATTTATCACTTGTGTTGGAAATTATAATACAGAAAACTCATGATTAATAATTAGTTTGTAGAACCAGCTTTATATGCACTAAATATATTCTTCACATGTTGTCAATTCTTCAGCATGTTTCAGCAGACCACATTGTCCCATTTTCAGGGAGTTTGTCACATCTCACATACCGAAACATGTTGAAGAATTGATGTGTGAAGAATACATTTAGTGCGCATAAAGTTGGTTCTACAAACTAATTATCGTACAATGCATGGTACTTGTAGTATTAAAATAATGATTAATACTTATAATGAAATATATATTACATTATATGAATTGTAGTTTTGTTGTAAATTAAAATATAAAAAACTAATGACTAATGCATATAAAAATTGCAGCCAGGTCTCGTTTTACGTTACGTTCCTGAAAAAGTCACACAAATTGAACATAAAATTTTCATTTAAAACGGTGTATTTCCTGGGGATTAGGGGATTGACAACCTCATCCTATACAGTGTGTGACCACACCACTAATGGGCATATGGACCTGTGGAGTGTATATTTAATGTGTGTGTGTATATATATATATATACATACACACACACACACATTTCTATATAATATATTTAGTTATTTATTTCCAATGCAATAAAAATGTAAGAGACTCACGTCCGTAGTTTTTGGTACCATTGATTCCGATAGGACTGTGGAAGTCTTGATACACAAACACTTTATTTCTTGACTTCGGGCTTTCTGTAATTGTATCAGTATTATCATGATTTGTACATATGCTAATATGAGCATACCTAACATTACAGCATATGTCAAAAGTTCGTTCACCTTTTTCTTACTACCTACTGTTTCTCTTCTCTATTGATTGTCTTACACCAGTTTTGCGCTTGCATTACACTAGGTGATGTAGATTTAGGTTTCTCACTCATTTTCTTATCAAAAGCCAACGATGGAGAAGGGGGAATTACATGAGCTGATTGCTTATATCACCAATGTAATCAATCCACACACGTGACTGAGGGCATGACAGTGATGTCACTTTCTGCTAGCCTTCAACACGACAAGTGCAGCCACATTTCATCCATGCCAAATCACGCTAAACTGAAAATTGTCGCATATCATCTATGCCAAATCGCGTTAAACTGAACATTATTGCATAAATTTTGAAAATGGTAAACTTTTCAAGTCACATTAAGCAAAATCATGCAAAAAAAAATTGCATGAAAAGAGACCTGCCTGTATTAGGTTATCTGCTTTACTCTTTTATGTTGGAAATTAAATTATACAAAATTAGTGTTAATGCAAATAACACACAAAGTATCTTTCACCATCTCTCTCAGCATGGTGTAATACCAGCTCAGTAATTTAAAATGAGTCAACTGAGTGTTCCCTCTGAAGTAGCAGTAATGATGTGTAGGCTCAGAAATTTACATGTATTTTGGAGGAATTTGCTGCTGCTGAGTGTCTGTAAATCTCTACGGGATATGAAGGTGTTGTTTTCCTTCAAAATTTTGGGAAAATTTGCCTACTACACAACATTACATCCCAGAAGATGGGGGATTTTTTACATTGACAGCATGCTTATAAACACTTCCATGTGTTTGCTGTGTATGTAAATGTATCGTTGTTATGAGACTTGTACTGTAATTTGTTATTAGGCTGACTGGGCAGAAGTCTGTTATGCTTGTGAGTATATTGGGTGATTAAGTGCAGTTTTACCTTCTATTTTGTTTGCTTGTAAAACCTTATTTATTGTTTTGAGAAGCTGAAATCAAGTAATACAAAAAATACTTGTGTTAACTGGTTACAAACTGACTAGTAAGCGAAGAAAGTTGTGTATTAATTAGGGAATTGGTAATAGTAGTGTACTGTGGTGGTCGAGATGAGGCCATGTAGCAAATTGTATTGTAGAATTGTTAGGTCTTGTAATGTTAAGGGTTAAACAAATAATTAACATTTCTAACATGCAGTGTTATAGAGCGATTACATGTACGTGTACTTTGAGCAAGTGCTGTATTGATTGGTACTCAGGAGTACAGCTTAGGCTTTGATAGCATGCAGAGAGTATATAGATCTTCATGAAGTCATAAGTCTCTGTCATTGTCACTGGTTGCCACTGGTAGGTGTTCAGTTTATAACTAGTGCAACCCTAACCATTTAGAACAAAACAGAAAACTGTTTCCTGAATAACATAATTAACTTCCCTTCACAAGACATGACAGTACTTTAGCCCACACTATTTTTAACTGGAATATATCAGTTACTGGTCAATAACAGCTGCCAGTTTGACTACCCTGTATGAAACCACTACCAAAGTCAGAGTCATTCTCCTGAATAACCAACATTACCCAGGTCAAGCTTTAGGAGGTTTCATTGCATTGTAGTATGTTCTGTGCCAGCATCCTTTTGGTTTCAACTTTTGCTATGTATTAGAGGCCTCCAATGGCCTTCAGCTTATGTTGCTTCTTTTTGTTAGAGCTCAGTAGGTGCTGTCAGAATTATGTGAATTGAACTTTCACCTTTGATGTTTGGCTTCAGAGTGAGTTATGTAACTCTCCTTCATAACTTGTTCTAGAGAGAAGAGACTTTCCTTTTGCTGTTATGAAGCAGTCAGATACTGATTATATTGCCATGATCAAACATGTTAGCTGTAGCATCTATGAGATATGAAGAGGATAAGGTTGTTGTGATTAAAACATATTTAATATGGTGACTGTAAAGTTGAAAATGGAAGTGGGTAAATCTTATGGCCTTGAACAGACCTCTTTGCTATGGCTATAATAGTCATGTATTTTCTGAATGGTAACTCATGCATGTCATAAAATCACTGGTACTTCAGGAGTGAAGTGGGGGTGAGGAGGAATAACTTCATGTTGTGAGGAGGGACTGTACATTTATTTGTGTAAGGAAAATTGAGTTCTAACCCATGCTTCAGTATCTTAATTAGACAAGCAGAGTTCGACTTTTTAATTAATTCTCTGCTCCACATAAGCCAGCATTGCAGTTTATACAGTTTTCTGCATCTTTGAAATGTGGATGTGATTATATTGACACTTGTTAGTGAAATCTGCACTATCTGTTTGTTTGTTTGCAAGGTGTAAATTTTAACTTGTTACTTGGGTGGGTGAAGGTGGTGATGTTGACGGGTTGTTTTATATGTCTGTGAAAACTGAATTATATGAAGTTCCTTTCTAAAAGAGCATTTTTGTAACATTATAAAACAGTGACCAGATACTTTGATAAGTTTTGTTGTAGTTTGGGTTGGTAATCATGAATAAAAATCAGATTCACTTACAGGTTTGAGGTTTCTGGTTAGGGTATATTTCTTACCATTGTTATTTGAAATAAAATCAAAATTAAAAAATGATTGTAAATGGTACCTGTATTATAAAGTTCTAAAACATTTTGTTGTACAGTGAAATATTTACCTTGATATAAGATGTCCTGGGCACAAGACATTTATTCAGAAAATTTAAATTTATGAAGACAATCTTTTTCCATCTCTAATTATGTCAGATATTTTCCCAGTTAGTATTCAGTGTAGTTGGCGGTGTTGTGACCAGGCTGCGGGCTGAATGTCCAAGAAACGATGGTTTAATTCCTGGCAGGGACAAAAGATTTTTCTCTTTTCCATCTTTGCAGAATGGCTTTGGTTCCACCCGGGCTCCAGTTGCATTGGTACTTTTGGGGGGTTCTAGAGTGGTTGGTTTGTGAAGTAGACCATTCCTGCATATGCCTTTGTTGTGTTGTGCAGCTTTACCTTTATTTTTTAAATGAAATGCATCTACAGTTTATTCACATTCTTTTACTGGCATTAACTCAACGACATACTTTGATGGCTGAAATGCTGCTGGATGCATATAAAAATTTACTTTCTGTGTAGCATGTTGTGCACCTGGAAAATGGATGTGTGTTAATTATGGGACATGTAATTTGCAAATTTGAAAATAATTTCATATAGGTGCTGTGTCAGGAAAATGAACTACTCTAACAGTGGCATATTTTTACAGATGATGCACTATTACAGAGGTTTATCTGAAGCAAAGATGGCCTACCTGTGCTATGGATAACAGTGCTGCACTAGCAGTTTTGTGCTATTTTCATGTCAACATTTATCACTGTGATGTATTTTGCTTTGTCAATAATCATATTTCAGATGATACATTATAAAAAAAGAACATCAACTTGGAAGTCACATAAATATAGTACTTTTTATAGAGCATTCATTCATGTAAAATGTTATTTACCTTCATTCCTGCCAGTCTGTGAATAGTATATTTTACTGCCTGTTTTCTGGAGTATTTACAGGCCTAATTATTGTTAGTATAAATGCAGAAGGGTTCAGTATGTCATGTGATGGTCTTGTGGGTTATTACACCCTGTAGGATTATAAGTTTGTTCTGAACCCTGAAGATGGAGCCGCACCTTCTCCTGAAACATCGGAACAATTGTTATTCTGCATGTTGTAGCAACCCAGAAGACTTATCATTTGAGCAATGTGCACCATGACTTATAATGGTTCAATACCTAAATAGATTTTTTTTTACATATTTGTATACTTATTTCATACAAAACTGAAATGGAAGCAATATGTTCTTCCCATTCCCTTTCTTCTGAAGGTCTTTTGATTCAAGACATAAGATTTCTGATAATTTTTTGAAACTAATAAACATTACTGTAGTATGCAAAAAACAAAAATTTCTAGTTATTTGTACCAGTTACCACATTACAGTCATGCTGTCAAATTCTGATCAATTTTATCTCTTCCTGGGCCTGAATTTTTGTTGCCAAGTAAGTAAAGGTGTTCCTGAGCAATAGCCATCAACTGTCTTCTAGATATAGGTGGAATGTTAGCTGTGATTTGTAACTACAGCCTTTTCCTTATCTATCTTCCAGAGTTAGAAAACATCTGCATTGGCCAACTCACTGGGGAGACACATGATATATTGAGAGCATTTTATTGGACATTAACCATCTATTTAATTTTTCCTGAACTAGTATGCTCCTCTCATGATTAGATTGTAGTCGGACAACAAACTTCTTTTGTTGCGTGAGCTTTGTTTCTCCTGGGCACAGTTTTTGTACTTGCAGGATTGTATGTTGTTGACAGAACTGTAACTGGTGTACTGTCAGTCCATTCTATGGCTGCTGTGTGCCCATTTGTCTTGAACATGGGCTGTCTTCTTTGCAGGTTATGGGTCTTCCTTAAGTGACATCACACTCTTAGGGGGGGAAGGGGGTTGAGCCTTTGTAACTATGTGTGACATAGGGGAAGGGGGTTTCAAAATATCATGATGTCATGAAATCTTAATAAAACCAGGATGATTCTGTACAGAGCTGGCTAGATTTCTCATACTCTGGTTAGGCAATTTGCTGGCTATTGATGAATAGGTAGAAGGGTGGCCTGTCATAACTATTTCCATTAGACCTAAATTGTGCACATTGTTTTTTTTAATGATGTTGTGTGTTAGTAAAATAGTAGGGACTGGTGTTTTGGCTTTAAATAGTGGCAGCTACCTTCTATAGGCAATTCATTTTCTTGTGGCTTGGAGGGGGGGGGCACAAGTTTTGGACATCATTGTGGAGGGGGACAGGCTTCTGTGATAAAATGTCACAAGAGGTGGGGTGGGGGCCAATTTTATGGCAAAATTTTGTGACGTGTGGATGACCCTGTATCTTTTGGTTTCATCATATATAGCAGAAGGCAAGGTTGTAAGGTATTACAATTCTGGTTAAAAGTTTTAAAAGTATTGTTAATATCTTGCGTGGTTTCATTCAGACTTCACTGGCCACTGTAGCTTAGTTGGTATGTAACATATTCTGCAAGAAATTCATGGATTTAAATCCAGGAATGAATTCATAGAATACTGTAGGCATAACATGAGCAGAACTGTAGTTAATTATTTGATGGACCAATCTGTTTCTTCAACTAGTGTTCTGTGGTCTGCTATCAGACTTTAAAACTGGTAGTATCTCAGTGTGTATGTACCACACATGTTATTGCTACTTTATAACTAGCTTAATTTTTATGACAAAGTAGTTTGTGTTGAAGAGAACTGTTTCCACCTCCTCCCTTCTTGTGGCACTTATTAATGTAACTGGCTAAGTAAGGAACAGGATACAGAGTCAGGGAGTCGGTGCCGTATTACCGATGCCATTTAAATTAATATGTCCTGAAGGAAAAAATTGTTAATTCTGGATGTCCATTGTGGGTGATTGTGGTATGTCTTTGATTTAATATGATGTAAGATAGGTAGTGTTTGTATAACATAACATTGTGGCTTGTTTGCATGACCCCTGTTGCGATAGAAATGCAACAGTTTATTTTCTATGTACTGAGCTGCATGTCTGTTAACAATATAAAATATTGCACAAAAGTGCTTTTATGTTGCATTTATGTTGCTGGCAACAATAAAACATACTTAGGTCTTCATGTAAAGTGCCTGACATTCTTGTCTGATATTAACCACATTTTCATAAAAGCCTCTTCTAACAAATTTCGTGGAAATCCATCCAGTGGGAGCTGCACTGATATATGTGCAGACAAACAGATGGACGTGGTGAAGTTCATAGGCCCATTCATGACTCTGTGAACATGTCTAATACAGAACTTAATTTTGTGTTTTAAGTAGACATGTTTATGGACGTTAGTAGTAATTAGATAGGTAATCTTATTTCTATTGAACAGTGTGCTTAGATGGGTACTAGGAAAAATTGTTGTAGTTTTATCAGCCCAAGAATGGCAAAAATTTCAGAACCATTGTACTGGACTTGATATTTCCATATTAAAATATTGAAATCTAATTGATATTTTTGGAGTATGTAATGAAGTTTTCTTGGACAGACAGGCATCAAGATGTGAAGGTTTTCCAATGTTTTGGGAAAAAACTCCATCCCCAATCTGCAGGGTGAAGATGGGGATGGAGTATTTTCCTGAAACATTGGAAAACCTTCACATTTTGATATGGCTGTCTGCATGAGAAGATTTCTTTGAATTCTGTCACTGTGAAAGCTTCAAGACTTATTGGAGGTTTGTTTACAGATGTCTTAGTGGAATTTGACTATGCAGAAAGAGTCATTATTATTGTGAACTTTCAGTAAAGGCTTGGCAATAGCAGAAATTACAAGTTTTCTTTATATGGCGACATTACATGGACGTGATGAATCTGGTGTGTGTAGGCACGCGCGCGCCCTCACGTGTTCATGCATGTGCACATTTTCAATTAATGATGTAACTTTTACAGTGTCATTTAAACATATTGTATCCTGATGCTGTAAGAATGGTTAACTGTGTGACCTTTGTGCAACATTGTTTTATGCTGAAAGGGGTCTGTATCGGTGTGAGACCCTGACTGTGCTCTGAACATTCACATTACAGTAGCAGACAATCTTTTTACCAAGTTGTTCTGTGTTTTATTTTGCAGAGGTTAATATTAAATCATTAATGACAGTAGTTGTGATGTATTTGAACTACAGTATGTACTATTTTGAGGAGTTCTTATCTGAAGATTGAGATCGAAGTACATGCATTATGTTGCTGTCTGATATTGGAACCTTTGGACTGACTGCTCTGTTATCTCTGCTTGGAAAACATGTCTCCTCTTTATTTAATTATATTATCACATCAATTAAAGTAAACTCTGTTACAGTTATATTACAAACTGACTACAGTTGGTGTCTGTTTACAAGGTGTTTACCTTTGCTTTGAGATTTCAGTTGATAAGAACATCATTGTATAACTTGACAGGTTGATAAGACAGCATCATGTATGTCTGCCTTATCCACTGTAAGGAGATAATGCTGCCAGCTGCCTGTAATTAGGTAATAAGTGCTTCCCTGTTAGCGCCAATGTAGGAGACCCAGTGAGAACATCAGAGCTGTCTGATGTCAGCAGTTCAAAGGATTGTGCAGTCGCAAGGTAATCTATACATCTGTTTTGCACAAAGTGTTCTGCAGTGAAGTGGTGTTGAGGGTCTTCACTGGAAGTTTCTTGAACTTTTTTTTGTATGTTAGTCCATGAACAGTTTCGTACTTTACATTAAGCTCAGCTGAAACCTTACCAATTTTCTCAGAACTTTTCATGCATGCACTGTAGCACAAATTATGCATCTGACAGGACTAAAGCTTTTATTGAAAGTATCTTTATGCTGTATAATGGAGACAGAGGAAAATAAATATAAAATTAACTTCTGACTTAGGTAGTCAGTATAATGACTAGGCTGTGGGTTGGGCAACCAAGGGATTATGGTTCAATACCTGGCAGGGCAAGAGATATTTCTCATCTTTACAACACCCGGGCATGCTCTGGTACCCATCCAGCCTCCTATTTGGGGGTTCAGTGGGCTCTCGTGTTTGAGGTAAAGCAGCTAGGGTTTGTAGCAGGTTACTGACTCAATCTTGTGCCAGTACTACCATATCTACACTAGCTCTGAAGTCAACCAAGCCTCTCATCAAATTGGTAGTTGAAACTTGTGTTTTCCAAGGGTAAAGCAGTCGGAGCTTAGAGCTGACCACTATCCCCATCTAATTCCTTGGTCTATAATATGTGGAGCTTTAATTGGTGTTCGTGTTACTCTTGAACATCGAAAACTCTCATTGAGTGGAAAAACGACCGCAACGCATTGTGGCATTAGAGAAACAGCTACAACGCGAGATTGCGTGTTGTGGCTGTTTTTAAACAACCACAATGTGTTGTGGCATGAGAGAAACAGCCACAATGTGAAATGTCTTTTAAATGAACTGTTTATAATTTTAGTAATTTATTGATAAAAAATACATGTAACATAGGCCTAATGAACAATGGCAAACTCATTTATTTTTGCAGGAGCTGTTAGAATGACACTTAAAATTACACTTCGTATTTTTCGGATGACATTTGCACTTTTTATCGATGCAGTACCTCTTACAGTGGCAGCTTACAAATCCCTGTGTACTTCCAGACATTATCATTGAGGCTGACCAAAGAGATAGTGAACTTGAGGGCACATCATGTGCCTCGATGAAGTTTTCAGCAGTTGTGAATTCATTGTGAGCATACAGCCGCTCAAGTAGGCCTTCCTTTGTGCCCAACAGATAAAGCCCAGAAGAGTTGACATCAACGACGACTGCTAGGACATTTCTGGGGACTAGACATCCTCGATCAAGGTCAGGCACCCTGACAACGTTTGTCCCAATATCAACTGTTGGAAGTCTTGAGTTGGAGAGAGAAACCTTTTTTTGAACTTGTTCCTGACCAGATTTTGCACCTTCTCGCTCAATGTTTATTCGATTCTTCCTTACACAGAGGCTGCAAGTGACTTGCAGTCCGAAACCCTCACTGTCTTCACTAATTTCCACATATAGCATGAACAGACTGGTCACACACCGAACACTTGTGAGTGCCTGATGACTCCTCCTCACAAATCACACAGTAAACTTTCTTGTCTTTCTTCTCTACTGTTTTTTTCTGAAGTGTCATTGGTTTGATTTTCATTTTCATCTTTTCTATCCTGTTGGTTGGTCTCTTCCTTGTCTCGACCATTATTCATTCCTGCATTTAAGAGCTGTTCCAGTTCTTCTTCAGTTTCTATTGAAGAGCACATGTCTTCAGTGAGCGGAGAATCCCCAAGTCCGATCCTCTGCGCCGTTTGAAACATAGCCTCATAAGGGCTTGTCTTGATGCCTGAATGCAGAGCTCGGGTTTTCTTGCTTTGGATAAACCGCAGTCCTTCAGACCAGGTTTTCGTGTTGTTGTCGGACATCCAAGCAACCAGCATGTCTCGAACATCTTGGTTGAATCTTTCAACTGATCATTGACCTTGAGAATATCTCGGCTTTCCATACACGAGCCTCATTTCTGGTCACATATCAGCCATGTTTTGTATTATTTTGTTCGCAAATTCGCGGCCATTGTCTCTCTGCAGTATGAATGGGGCACCGAACATACAAAAGATGTCCATTAGCTGATAGGCCACTTCCTCGGCGGTTTTGCTCTTCAGGGGACGAAGAATTGTGAGCTTGGTCAAATGGTCTTGATGGTTCATAATGAATCGGTAATATCCATCTGGTTCAGACTGCATATCAATCAAGTCTACCTGGCACCGAGAATTCATGTAATGTGAAAGGATTGGACGTACAACTAATCCCCGTTTCGGTGTCTTTTTATTCAATTGACACAGCTCACATAGTGCTAAATTAAAGGTCTATCACTTGTCCAGTAACGTTGCAATACTTCTTTTTCAGTTCAGCTTTCATTACTGAAAGAGCGAAACAAATATTTAGAAAGGAAGAGATAAAGAGAATGTTTTTGCGAATTACAAAAAAAAACAGTGTCTTTTAGAGTAGAAACGGAATCTGGTGGCACACGGAAACGCACGGGCGGAGAAGTGAAGGGGAAAAAGGCGAATGGAGGGGGTAGCCAGCAGCCTTGCCCTGTATC
>Ga0123355_10002953_pt1 | contig 24146 bp, 16 predicted proteins | sample TergutEmb28metaG_3_FD_89872 | JGI IMG/M metagenome (GOLD analysis project Ga0123355, IMG submission 89872) | Embiratermes neotenicus P1 segment gut microbial communities from Petit-Saut dam, French Guiana - Emb289 P1 | ecosystem: Host-associated > Arthropoda: Insects > Digestive system > Gut ... | reverse complement strand
TCTGAAAAGACACCGATTTGAGGCAACGGAGGACATCAAAAGAAATTCGACGAAGACGCTATTAGACATCCCGAAAGAGGAGTTCGCAAAATGTTTCCAACAGTGGCAGAAACGTTGGGCGAAATGTGTAGCTGCGGAAGGGAACTGTGTTGAAGACAATTAGAGTTAAAACCCCGTAAGCCTTATATATTTCATGTACTGTAGTCAGTCCGGATACTTTTTGAACAAACCTCGTATTTGTAGTACAAACATGGGGGTGTTAGTTGCACATGTAAAAAATTTCCACCATGAAATAAGAAACAAATTTTATTACGCAATTTTGATCGCGACCTCTTGAACCATTTGAAGCCCCCTTTAGTATTTTTAATGCCTGTGGATTTTCGTCTCCTTCATAGAAAACGAGGTACCCGCTTCTACGCTCGCGCAACTTCAACCATTTTCCTAGAACACGTTGTGCAGGTAACGAAATAATTCGAGAGAAAGATATTACTAAGAATGTTGCCATGGAAAAGCATCTGCGAGTCCCGTTGATATGATTGAGAACTACATACGGCTTCTCTCTCACCACTCTAAAAACGCTTTGACGAGTTTCCACGGCAATACTTTATATAAATAATTATTCTCATTTCATTTGTAGTTTTTGCTGCATACTTTGTTTTATATTTGAGAGAGACATTTTCTCTTTCTATTTACAAAAGGTCAGGTGATCATTATTATGCAGAATAGGGGTGTAACATCCATATACGCGCCTGTAGCTCCTCTTCCCTCAAACGTTTTCTAAAGTACATTAATTACTTTAAAACCGAAAAGTACTCGTACGTACAGGTTACCATTTATCATTATTTGCCACACTTACTTTAAATTTTCACCGTTTTATTCTCAGTGACTCTAGTGTTGTACCTTACTGTAATTCACCTTGTGATTGACAACTCCTACATAAAATCCTTCCGATCGCACTATGGCCCTGGGGTCGACTCAGCCTCTAACAGAATGAGTACCAGGAGCATTTCCTGGCGGTAAAGACGGCCGGTGCTTAAGTGTGACAACCTTACCACCATTCTGTGCCTTTGTCATGAAATCTGGAAACCGTAATTTCTTAGAACCCTCTGGGCCACTGCAGGCCTGTAATGGGACTGCTTTACCTTTTTTACATACCAAATGTTGAACAATGCCGTAGAGCAACTTCATTACAGCCCCTTTCACGCATGTGCTCTGCCGAGGGAAGCTCCATTTACCAGTACGTCTGCTAGTAAAGCAAGCAGAAGACAAGAGCTTCTGCTAATAGTTCTGGTTGAGTGAATGCTGCATTCTAATTGGGCACTTTTTTCAAATCCCTTCACTGCGTCTGCAAGTTGGTTAGAAAACTTTTGGTACTGTTGAATTTTGAGATATTTCAGTGCAGTTATTTTATGTGTTTTCACTACTACGTCTACTGTGTTTAAAGACATCGCATTTTAATAAAACTTACTCGAGGTGGTACCGCGACAGTACACTCGTCAGGAAGGCGGACTGGAGCTCCTTCTCACACGCCTCCACTGTCACTGTCAGCTAGTGCTGTTGTGCACGGTGCACTTCGAAACTATAAATTCACGTGACCGTGACCGTGACCGTGACCGTGTGTGTGTGTGTGTGCGTGCGTGCGTATGTGTGTTGTGTGTGTGTCTGTGTGTGTGTGTGTGTGAGTGAGTGAGTGAGTGAGATCAGTGATATTTCTACAACTGTCTTTTGCGAGTCTGTCATTTGATGACAAAGTGAGAATTACACACAAGGAACAACCAATGCCAGACCTTCGTATTCACACGCTGTCTTGTCCGGTGAAGGGGTGCGGGGGAGGGCGTTTCTGAGGCATTTAGGATCACAGCTGTGTGAAAATGTAGCGTGATTTTGCGGTTGTAGTGTAATATGAACAAATTCTTTTGTATTCTCGAAAGAAAAATCAGCATGGATTGTAGCACCTAGGTAACGTCCACACTGTTAAATACTGCCATGAAAATACTTTCCTTTAAGAGTCTTAGATTTGTCGAAAAGATTAAGGGAACTGAGTACAGTCAAAGTGATCAACGCCTACTCTTTCTTGCACGCCACCGACGTGACTGCAAAACGAAAAAGAAGGCCCGAATTACGTTAGAATTTCGAAAGTATCGTTTGAAATTTTAATTAAAAACCGACCAAGGTATACTGCCATGTCTACTCCACTCTCTTTCTGTGATGGACACTTCTGTAGTTGAATACTGTATTTCCGCTTGCTCTTTGAGTAAAATCACCCCAAGTCATTGTTTTAATAGACAAGTAAGAATAAAAAGTGCGTGTGTAAATAATTGAAATCCAACAAGGGATGTCTGTGCCCAAAATATTGTCACGTTTTGTGAAATTATATTCTAATGTTTTTAATAATAGAATCAAGCAAATTATTTCTACAATGGAGAAAACTTTGTCTTTAGGGAATCACCACCTATTATGATGTGGAAAATTAAACATGATGGTAAGTTCATATATTTTGAAATTATTTTTACCTGGTTACATTGCATGGCTAAAACTTGTAATATGGTAATATGATTGCACCTTTTGTCTAATTGTGATAAAGGTCTGTATGTAGTCCTGAGACCAACACATACACACATGTCAGTGGGAACATACCGTTATTCTGTTCAAGGACACTCATAAAGCACAAGAGTAATAGTGACCTAACTGATCATTCAGTGAAAAACACACACACCTTATGGGTAACAGAGCTGCTCCGATGATCATCTGTGCTTCCAAATTTTGTCACATATTAAGTGGTGGTTTGTCTGGGACATGAATCTGATACTGAGCTACAATGGATGTACTTCTGTCTTTGTGTTGTCCCATGTAGGCCATGCAATGAATCCTTTCCCAGACCAAGGAATCCTACATGATGTCTGTAATAAGATCATATACCTGGGAAACAGGAGATCCTGTGCTTCAGTGGCTTGTAGCATCATGCAGAAGGTGTAAGCCTCTCTGTGTGGTGAAAAAGATATAACACATATTTCATCCCAGGTGCCTAGCTTTAGACAATGTCTGTCATATCATTTCATAAGAATTCACACTAATATATTAAAGTTTTCATAATAGGAAATCAATTGCTATGGAAATGCACAAATTGAGAACATAACTGCATAGTACAGCACCTATAATTCAAATCTTGGTGGAGTTTACCATTCTGATTGGCATAACTTCTACTTCTGTCTTTTCAGGCAAACATATGGATAGTACTATGCATAAAAACTGTCATGACCAATGTGTCATTCATTTTGATTTTTACCACCATTATTCCATATCATGATTTACTCATTTTTTGACAATACACACAACTGTCCTGCTAACCAGTTTGGCAGTTATAACACAAATACTGCTATACTGGCTGTATATGAGTCAATGGTATTAATGCCTGTCTTATAATGGAATAAAATTCTTGCAAGTAAATGAAGTGTATGAATGCAAATGCATACTATATGTAAATAAAGCATATTCATGTCATGAAATGGGACTTATTCCCGTTGGTTACAGGACTATCAGTGATGCTGGGACTGTGATTTGTACAGTACAATTTATTCATTTATTCATTCCATTACATACCATAGATCCTATCAAGGTCAGAGAAACCTTTTGGGTGTAGAATCGGTCAATATTATATATATGTGGATGCTTGTAAAAGCGTAGTCTAAATTACAATGTGTGATAACATTTGACTATTAATATACAATATAATATAAAACTTTTAGTTTAGTAAAAAATAAAACATATATTAACCTAGAGTTAATAAATTGATTAATCAAATTTTATAAAATTTAATTCTAAAATAAAGTTACAAGTAACCAAGATCTTCAGGCAATTTTCAGTGAAAATATTCTTGCAGTGTATAAAATGAGTTTATAACAAGACACCTTTTTAAAGTAAGTCTACATTGTTTCAATTCATTAAGAAAAATTTTTAGTGCTAGATGGTAAATGATTAAACACCTTTATTCCAAAACAGAAAACTCCTTTTTGGAACGTTGTTAAACTTGATGTACAAGAATGTACATCAGTACCATGTCTGGTGTTAATACCATGAATCTCAAACTTGGATTTATATAGATCCCATTTTTAATCACAAATAATAGAAGGGGAAATACATATTTTGATTGTAATGGAAGACGATTCAGTTTCTTAAGTAATACTCAACAAGAATCTCTACTTTGAAATTGTAATGATTCTAACTATTCTTTTTTTGAATCTTAAAAATATTACTACTGTAGGATGAGTTGTGCCAAAAATTATAACATAAGTCTTTAATAGAATGACAGTAACAGAATTAAATCATCCCTAATGTTTCTGTGACATGGGAGATTTGACAGCCCTAATTGCATAACATGCTTTACTTTATTTAGACATTAAATTGTCAGTATAATTTTTCCAAGATAAAATATTTTCAATGATTTATCCAAGAAATTTGATGCTGCGAGTATCAGTAATCTTGTAAGGTCCATGAAATTTAATGTTCGAGAGATTTCTGTTTTTCTTCAATATTCAGTTCCTAGCAAACCCAATTCCATTCACTTTAAGGGACAGAAACAGTCAGTACTAGGAACTTGATTTTAAACTGAGTTGCATGGTGACAAGTTCTGGGGATATTCCTTTTTTTGCTTAAGATTTCCAGTTTCATCTCTCATCTCAGCATTCTGTTCCTGCCATCGCAAACAAATTTTGAACAGTCATAACTTCTACACAGCATATTTCCAGTTTGTGTTAACATCTGTTACTGAAAATTTTATAAATCAAGGATATTACATTTAATGTATCAAGGATTCTGAATGTGTGTGTGTAACCATTCATAGTACAGTTTTCTGTTATTACCATTACCAGTAAAGCAGCCTGCTGAAATCAGTTGTAGTTACAGCTAGAATAAGAAAGTTCCTGGTTTCCAGTTTAGAGTTATAATGTGTGAGCAGTCCTTGCATATTATGAACATTCAATTTCAAAATACTTCATGTCCACCCTGGGCACATCTCCCAGTGCGAATAGAAGTCTTTGAAGCAGTTCTGGAACACATCTCTTTTGAATAAGCAAAGAATTTCTGTGATAGCAGCCTTGGCACCATCTGTGTTGGTGAATGTGAAAATGTACTTTTTTCTTTAGTCATGCCAACAAAGAGGTTGGCTCCGGATCGTCCAACCCGTGGTCTAGTCACTGTACAGACTACAATATCCGGGATCCAACAACAAGCGTATCTCAAACAATTCACCCTGACAACTAGGTCTTCTATATAAGGGGGTTTCAAATAAAGCATTCCACGAAACAGTAACACAAAAGCTAATAAACGTTATATTTTAGAACCCAACACAGTCGACTGTGAGGTATTTACCTTCGTGTCGTTTACGCCATGGCTATGCATGCAACACGCTGTGATATGTTGCATTCCATTGAGCACCCAAGTGTCCGGAAACAAGTGTAACCTAATCTTACCCCTCTGCTGACTAATAAATTGGAGGATAAAGCCATAAGATACAGGCGTGACTCTCTGAGGACGAAGCGCTCCCTAGTGGAAGAGATTACCGTAATCGAATCACGCCTCTCTCACCGTGCTGAGGAAGAGAGTAGAGAACAGAGGCATTTTACAAGAATATCCGCTTGTCTTTCTGTTGTACGCTACAGTAACGCTGAGAGAAGCGATTCGCGAGTTATGTGCGGTTTGTTATGTACAGAATGTCCACAAAAGAACTTTACACTTTTCAAATGAGGCTGAAAACAATTACAGCGTAATAAGAACTTCACACCTGCACCAGTCGATAGTGAAACTCTCAAAGTTTTGTTTCATGTGATTCGGATCGCGGGTATTGAGCGTCGCTGCCTCTAGATTCCACTAATTTTGAAAATGGTTTTCTCACAACAAAAGGGTTAGTTTGTTCCGCATATGGCGAAGACAGTGTCACTAACAGCTGTGCAACGTGCATTTTGCATACAGTTTCACATGGAACCACGCAGCCAAGTATCCATTTACTCACAGTGCAAGTTATTCGAGGAGGAAGGATGCAATGTAAAAGCCAAAAGTCCTGGTCCATGTTTCCTGCTTGGTGTACATGTGGACCGTGTTCGTGCTTGTTGCCGGGACAAACCATAAAAATTAACTAGACGAGGTGGTTTCTTGTGAAATTGTCCCCGAAATGCGTGTCGTACAACTCTTAGAGTCTTTGTCTTGGCCAAATGTAGAACAGACTATTATGTCATGGTGTAGCAATTTTCAAAATAAGTGGAATCTAAAGACATCGACGCCCAGTCACTATGATCCAGATCATTTTAAACAAAACCTGTGAGAGTTTCTCTATTGACGGTTGCAGATGTGAAGTTCTCAGTACGCCATATTTTCTTTCAGTATCGTTTTAAAAGTGTATTTTTTTTCTGACACATTGTACAAGTGAAATAAAAAGACGTGCTCTAGAACTTTTTTTGTGAGCAAACATTAAGTTTACAAGGCAAATATTTTTTGTTCTTTAATATAATTTCAAATAACTGTTTGTGTTCAACTATACCGTCATCCCGTTACACTTCCACACAGTTCTAGTCAAAAATGATTTTTTTTATCGCAGGGTAAGTTTTTCTCTTATTTATTGATAAATTTAGTGTCTTGTGTAATTAGCAGTTGCTGCGCATGGCTTCGAAAAATTCGGAAGCAATTTTTATGGCACAGTATTCTAAAACATCATTGTGGTTTGAATCGTAAATAAGGAATTTCTGGCATTATCCAGAAAAATTCAGAATTTACTGTATATCGCATCGTGAATTTAGGAACAGCTGAGAACGGTACAGAAAATTTAGGAATATTTGTGGATTACACCGTAAATCAGTGAGAATTGCTTATTACATGCAAGAATTTCCTGGAATATATTTGAATTATTCAGGAATAATGGGGCAATGCTTAAGAAATTTAGCAATTAATAATGATCACTTCGAAGGTTATAGGTACCTTAGGTATAAGCATGGTGAGTTACGAATCGCTGGGCTTCGGTTGGACGGATAAGGAATGGTGTTCGCTTCGCGGGTTCGGGAGTCACTGTGGACCGATTAGAAAATTTTACAGATCTCTAAGGATCGCATCGTGAATTCAGTATTTACTGGGAATAACATCGTCTAGTGCGAAGTGCCTGGTGACCGAGTCGAAAAAATTCATGAATAATTTGGGATCTCATCTTAAATTGGAGAATTGCTTCGAAAATTCTACACTTCCTCGGGATCGAATTGTAAACTCAGGAATTGCTGGATATATCTTAGAAGAATTGAAGAATCAACGGAGAATGTATAGAAAATACAGGAGTCGTGGAGGATGGCTTCAAAATACTCAGGAATCGCTGAAGATTACGCTGTAAACTGAGGAAACGTTGAAGATCACTTCGTAATAGTAAGCAGTTTGTTTGAAAGGAACATGGTTTCTTTTCTAGAAATAAATGATATCCGAAGATGCATGTTTTATCCTTTTTTAATTGAAGCAGGTAGCTTGGAATGGATTCAGTTCTAATTCCCTCTACCAATACTGTCTAAATATTTTTTTTTTAAATAAAAGTGTTTAGTTCGGGAAAGATATAGTTTTATTTTTATAAAAACAGACATTTGGATGTGCTGATATGTCTTTCTTAAGACTGAAAGCTCTTAATTCAAGGCATTTGTAGCTACTTTGCAATATAAAGAATGTATAATTTTTATAAATAAAACATTTTGTTCGAAAATGTTGTAATTCTGACTCTATACACAAATTAATTTCTATCTGAAACCGTAGAGTGTTGTTTTCTATAAATGAAGAGTTTCACAAGAAAATGTGTATCCCCTCACTTGCTGTTACCGAATATCTCGTGATGCAGACTGATATTTTTTATAACCGAAACGTTTGGCGTGGCAAAGCGATGTAGCTTTACTTAATATTCTAAGATGCAGAGGAATTCGGTGCCAAAACAGTGAACATCCGATTCTTTGAATTTCTGGAAATCAAGTGGCTTGAAACTGGAATGAATTCTGAAAATTTGAGTTGAAAGATGATATAAATGAATGGGTTATTATTATTATTATTTTTACCAAATCATTCTTTCTTGCTCTTATGAATCAAATGGTAAGGAAAGTAATTTTCGTATTTCTTGAGTTATTTTGACCAAAACTGCTGTTCGCATAACATGCATCTGTTACGTTCATTTCATATAAAATTCCCCATACATACCTCGGAAGCTGCGATAAGTTTACAGACACTTTAACTATTAGCTTTTGAAATTATTCTTACCATATTTGTTTTTGTGGAACTTCATGTCTTTCGACTTCATGCCATCGGTTTTAGTTACCAAGAAAGCGCTCTCTTCCATTCTGCATTGATGTGCTGTTCCGTACTACTTTCTCGACATATCGTTGCTGTTTGTTTTGGTACACGTCACGAAGTGATTTATAGCAGATACTAGGGAAGTTCGCTATTCTCTCATGTTCTTCTGGATAATACAATGAGAGGGGGCGAAAAGAAATCGTAATGTAAACAGTGGGGAAATAAAGGACCGTTTCTTACGATTTTACAATAATTCTAGCTATCAACGTTGTTTGTAATATAATATTGACATTTAACTCTAACAAAAGCTACTCGATACTCGATGTTTAATATGTTGTTTATAGTGTCAAGTGACATGTGCGACATTATGCACAGATTTTCAGGCTTTTAAGACGGGCACTCTTCACGTGATAGTCTTCGGGTTTTGACACCGTGTAAGTTCTTATGTGGACACTGAAGTTGCTGAAAAACATAGTGTCTCTGTCTTCAGAGCTGGAGGAATTAGTCGAGGTGTACGTATTCTTGGTATATCCCGAATTCATAATCATGTTTGAAGGAACTAAGGAATCTGAATAATCAAATAACTGCAAGTCAATAACTGAAAATTTTGTAATTATCCATTGATACATGTGTTTGGAAGAGGGAAATTGGTTGTAATATACTGCCACTATGTACGAATAACTGTCGCACTGGTAGTTCAAGTGGCCTTTTGGTTCGTGTCACTATCTTGTCATAAATATCACTATGAAGAACTAACACAGGCCACATTCTCAGTATTCATATAGGCCCCCATTTTCCGGAGCTGTTTTTCCCTGCCAATAGTCCTCTGACCGTTACCGGTTGCAAATCCTACTATTATTACCCCGTACAGCAATTTCTTGAAGTTCACGAACCATGATTTTCGGCATTTCTACCTTTGGTGATATCCATTTTAATACAGTTTCTTCGAACTTTCGTAACTGCCACTTGGCTGATGAGACGGTTTCCCCCCACTCTGCTTCAATTGCGCAGGTCACTGTCAGCTCAGTCAGGGTCCTTCTGTCGTTACGGGAGGTTAACTGAATTCATGCTCAGTCACTTCGTTGTATGTACTGGACAAGTACGGTTTTATATTATTATTATTATTATTATTAAAATATGCGTCCGTGCTTTTTTTATTTTTGTACCTGGTATTTCATATGTAGCCTGCATCAATATTATTACTTCCATTCCAGATAAAACTGCGATGTAATATCTGGTGGAATTTGAACATAAATGACACCACTCTGGTTTGTACTAGACAGTAGACACAAGGAAAACCCAACCCAAACCCAATATGTAAAGAGTGTATACCAAAAAAAAGTCCAGTTATAATTACGAGTTTATATTGCGTCTAAACAAGAAGAAAATATAAACGAACTACGTTATCTTACTACTTAATTCATTGCGTCTTTAACGTAGTTATCGTCGGATATGCCGCACAATCTATCGCACATCATGTAACAGACAAACCGCATCCTTTGGGGACGACAAGAAACAAAACACAATAAACATTGTTCAGGAACAGAAATAACAGACTGCACCCTTTTGACGAAGACAACAGAGCCCCTATTAAATCACTAATATATTTTATTGGCTTTGTTATGCTATATTGATATGTCTGCTGTAAACCCAAAGGCTGCGATATCGATGTAAATATACAAAAATGAAGTTGAAATTGTAATTGTACTTTTATATACTTTAAGGGCTTTTCGAAGTCGACCGCCTAATGGTCGAAACATGTAGGCGGGTAACTCGCTTGATAAAACATAACAAGTAATTGTGTTGATGATGATTGGTAAATATCTTGTAGTGTATATGGGTTCCGATTTTCATGAAAGTTTTATCGGTCTCGATTACGAACATTGAGACTGTAGAGATTTTCACACAGCTGAAAAATTATGTTTGTCGTGTTTTCTGCCTTGCTGCTTAACACTTCTTTGTAGACTATCGACCTTCCAAACTAGAGATATTTGATCACTTATGTTTCTTCCTGTGCACCTGTGTAGGCCTGAAGTTGCTGTCTGCGAATGTTTACTGGTGTGACTTCTTTCGCTTCTAAAACTATATGCAGGTTTTTGTTTTTCATATCGCCAATAATTACGTTTAGGTGATGGTAATAAGCAGATTTGTTAACCATTATTTATAATGCTTGTGTGAAACAAGTGAGAACAAATTCTCGGAAATCACAGCGCTGTGTTAATAGTTCGGGAATCAGAAGGGCTACAAACCATTGTTTTACAAGTGATTTAGGAAATGTAACATCATTCTCTTTGCTATTAACATTACTGTTAAGCGGAATAGTGCTTAATATTAGGTGTAGACCATGCAGGATGTCAAGGTGGTATTTTTTATATTCTGACTTTGAGACATTACGCTATTTGTAATACAGTACTGAAGGTAATGAACAGAGGAGAAAAACTTATAGCTGAACGGCTGTTACAAATTAAGGCATGTTCTATTTCATTCATTCATTTAGTAGTCTGTCATACGACAGGTCCAAAGCCTCTTCCAAATCGAGCTCTCCACATAGAGAGATCTAGAGCTTCCTCCTTCAACCGTGAGTATCCTCTCCTTTCCTTAAGGTCATCCAGTAGCTTCCTACGTTTTCTTCCTCGTTTATTCTATTCTATTTATCCTACCACAAAACGTTATGCAATCTCAAGACGCTTCCAAGTTTATGTGTTCGAACGTAGGAACTTTGAAGGGTGAACAAAGCTGTTCAGAAAGTTTAAACAAGGCAGAAAGTTGTGTGAGTCAAAGCTATGACACAAACATGATTGACTTTAGTGTAGAAAGTTTTGTCCCGGTTTATTAAAAAAAAAAGAAAGAAAGAGCATTGGCAGCTGAACTAATATTACAGCTGTAGCGGAATAACACTCACTGCGTCTAGGTACACATTGCTCTACTTACTCCCAAAGAGCTCATCATTACAAAGAGTATACACTTGGAACAAAGAAAACAGAATCAAGAATCACTCATCAAAGAAATAAGAAAAGATATCTCAATCCTTCACATCCTCCCAACCCTGGTCAATCTCCAGGGGATGACCAGCTGCACGGGACGACTGATTTTAGTTCTGTCCGGGAGGCGGAGGCTAACCGTCCGGATTTGACCGTCGCGACCCTGAAGTATTTCGTCGATCCGGGCTTTCAACCACATGTGTCTCGGCATTCTTTCTTCCTTTAAGAAAACAATGTATCCTACCTTAAATTTTGGTCCTTGTTGAGCTGGTCTCCTAATCTCATGGTAGTTTCTTAATTGTAGGAGATACTCCCTTTGCCAGCGTCGCCAAAGAGCCTCGGTCAGCCTTTGATGTTGTCGAAAGGACCTAGTCAGATTTTCCGTCCTGACAGGTTCGGGGCCGTGGGGAATGGTTGTCAGCTTCCCGCCGGTGAGGAAGTGTGCGGGTGTTAATGTCTCGTCATCATCATCTTGGATAATTGGCCGAGAGTTTAGCGCAGCCTCAATCCCTACCAGGTTAGTCTGGAGTTCTTCCTCGTCCACCTGGGAGCGTCCTAATTCCTTCCGCAGACAACGCTTAGTCGTGGCGACCATCTGCTCCCACCAACCTCCTCACCAAGCCGCCCGGGGCGTAATAAACTTCCAACGGATTCCGTGTTCCGGAAAATACTGGTGTGTATTTGCGGCTGAGAAGACCGTACAACGTTCCCTCAGTTCTCTATTCGCCGCGTGAAACGTTTGGGCGTTGTCGGTGTAAATTGTGTTACGTAGACCATGTCATCCTGTAAATCTTTGAAGTGATAAGAGGAATTTATCGGCTGACAAATCCAGGAAAACCTCCAGATGCACAGCTCGTGTTGTCGCACAAGTGAACAGGGTAATACAACTCTTATTCAGGGTATTTCCCACCTTGACGAAGAGAGGTCCTGCATAATCAAAGCCGGTGACCGCAAAGGGTCTAATTGGTGTTACCCTGGCAGTGGGTAGTGGAGCTTCTATTTCTCCTCCTGGCAGCCCCTTTGCAATTCGGCAGGGGAGGCATGAATGTAGCACCTACTTAATCGTCTGCTGTGCGTGAAGGATCCAAAACTCTTCTCGTAGTTCTGCTAGGATTATGCGTACCCCTAAGTGATGGAGACGAATATGAGTCTGTAAAATAAGCAATTTCGTAAAGTCATGTCGCCCGTCCAAAAGTAGTGGGTGGCATTGTTCGCGTGACAGTTTAGCAAAATGCAGTCGTCCACCAAGGCGAATTAGTCCTTCATCTAAAAGGGGGTTGAATCTTGCTATTTTCGAGCCATCTGGGAGTGGCATGTTCTCTCGTAGTACCTGGAATTCCGCAGCGAAGTATTCACCTTGCACGGCTTGTATCCAGTAAGACCGGGCCGCCTCCAGTTCCAAGGCCGTCAAATTACCAGAGCGTCCATCCGTTCGAAGGGCAATTTGCCGGAAGCGCAAGATCCAGGCTATGACCCGAAGTAACTTCCAGAGCTCGATGTACATAGTATTCAGTGCCTCCGCAGACGCGAATCGAATCGGCGTCACCTCTTCTAAGTAATCTAAGTGAGCCTGTATTATCCTATTCTTATCGCCGTAGCGACCGTGAAGTATTTTCTTTGTGTCATCATAGGCCGAAGCAGTCACGGCAGTACCATCGACAAGTATCTTTGCTTCGCCCTCCAAATAGCCCCGGAGGAACACGTGTTTATTCACGGTAGACAGGGTATGGTCCTTGTCTATGGACGACTCGAACTGTTCCCAAAACCGGGCCCACGTTTCCACATCTCCCGCAAAGTGTTCAAGTTTTATTGGGGCCAACTTCACCGAGTGAGTGACCGGAGGTCGAGCTGTCATTTGGGCGAATGGCAATTCCGCTACGCGAAGGTTCGCGGCAGATGAGGCTAGCCTTCTTCCAATCTCCTGGTTGGCCTTTAGGAGTGCTCGCTTGGCAGAATCAATGTACTCCGCGCACGTCTCCACGTCAACAGTGTATTCGCGATCTTCCAAGAGATCCTGGATAGCGTCATCCAATCTAACCAACTGATCCAGCGTTTCCTGGAGCCGGCCTCTGTAGTGCTCGTAATCGTCGAGGGGGGTATTCTCCGTGGACTCATTGATGGCAGTAATGAACCAAGTCGCCTTTGTCCTCTCGGTAGTGCGCTTTCGCTTCAACTTCCTCATTTCCGTGTCTGACATTCTGATCTAGTGTAGTGTACTCGGGTGCACAATATCACAACACTCTGATCATCTGTAGGGGGGCGCCCGGTAGATGGGAAGTCAGAGATGTCACCAAGAGTCCGGTACTGATCGTCTGTAGGGAGGCGGTCGTAGTTCATGCGGCTGTATTACCGACCGCGACGCCCGTGAAGTGCTACGATGGCGTCCTGTGCTGGTCCAAGCTCCGGACCGTGATTTACACTTGTATTCCGCACGTCTACGTCCCGGCGTCCAAAGACCATACACAATCACTCTCGCACTAGTTAAACAACTCACTTCACAATTCAAGATCCCGTAGCACCTCCATCCCGGGTTTCCGGCGCCAACAAATATAGCGGAATAACACTCACCGCGTCTAGCTACACATTACTTTACTTACTCCCAAAGAGTTCATCATTACAAAGAATATACACTTGGAACAAAGAAAACAGAATTACTCATCAAAGAAATAAGAAAAGATGTCATGTCTCAATCCTTCACAACAGCTTCTAAGGGGGGGGGGGGGTGGCCCAGGGAGAATTATGAATTACAAAGAATTTAATAGAAGGAAGTACTTAGGTTCGATCCTAAGCCAGTCCATGTAGGATTTTGTGGTGGACAGTTTGGCACTTGGACAGGTTTCTCTTCAAATACTTCCGTTTCGCCTGTCAGTATCATTCAACCAATGCTCCATACCCTTTCATTCTTCTGTCACTAGTGCTATATAATCTTACGAATTTAGAGCCTTCTTAAATAACGCGAAAAAGAAGGAGGTGGTTTGGCCTATTTTATCACATCCCATAGTTGAATTAAATACATATTGAAAAATCTCCGAATAATCGAGCAAGGAATCGAATTCCTGCTCTCCCGGGCACAGGGCAGCAATGATAACCAGTCAGCCGCAGTTTTGACTTTGTCTCTATTTATTGCACAACAAATAAAGCATGGAACAAGAAGCGTCACTATTTATCATTATTATCCATAAACATTAATCACGGCTTGTCATGCCCATGTCAGCTCTCACGTTTCCAGGAGACAAAGTTCAGCGGGTTAGTCTTGTGCAAGTCTACTACCGATTTATTGCACACGACTGTCTTTGAACACGCAACGGTCTACCAGTCACATTGTAACACAAACTGCGGTCATCGAGTCGAGTACTGTAGTTGTAAATATTTTATTTAGGTGCACTTCATGCACTTCTTGTCTGTCGGTCATTGATTTTCCCTGGATTAACAACATCACTAGTGACAGTGAAAATCATACAGCACAAAAAAAGCGAGGGAAAAGGATGCATAGAAAATTCCATCGTAACTTAGAGGAAAATCTAGTGGATAACGAACAGTCGTATCAGTGGCTAAAATTTGGGGAGTGTGAGGGAGAAACAGAAATTAGAATAGTGGCAGCTCAAGACCAAACACTAGTACAAACTATTTTGAAAATAAAGTTTTGAAGAAAGAAACTTAGAGTAAATGCCGGTTATGTGTACAACATGAAGGAACTACTGACCACCTAACCTCAGGATGTCCAGTTTTGTCGAAGAAAGATTACTTAATGAGTTAGATAAATTTTGTGCGTATTTTTAATATTCAATTTGCAAAATACTAGGCATCGAAACGACAAAAAATGGCACGCGCGCGCGCGCACACACACACACACAAACCAGTATGTGAACATGAAGATGAGAAGTGCTGTGGATTCAAGGGCTACATACAGACAAAAAGTTACGGTAAGTAGGCCAGATATAATAATTTAAAACAAAAAGAAATGAACACTTGCATAGAGCTAGATGTGGCAGTATCAGCGGACGGAAATGTCATGCAAAAGGAAGCAGAAAGGAAATTAAATACAAGAGTTAACTATAGAGATACTAGAAATGTGGAACATGAAATGCATGATTATACCTTTAATAATTATTACCGGTATTATAATTGGAGTCACCGGAATAATAACAGAAGTTTGGAAGAACAATTTGGAAGCCATGGCAGGAAAACATTCAGTAGGTTCGCTGAAAAAAGACAAGTATGCTTCGAACATCACACATCGTAAGGAAAGTACTGCAGTCTGAAACTTGAAGCCTGAGCAGTGGAAATTACCGTTGGTTCAAGAAAAGTAAAAAAGGTGAAAGTAAAACAGTCCCGTTACAGGTCTGGAGAGGCCCAGAGGGTTCCAGGAAGTCAAGGCTTCCAGATTTCGTGGCAACGGCACATGATGGTGGTAGGTTGTCAGCCTTACGGACCGGCCACCTTTACCCCCAGGATATACTCCTGGTACTCATTTCTGTTACAAGATGAGTCGACCCCAGAGCCATAGTGCGATCGGAAGAATTTTTATGTCAATGAAAAATCCACTGACACCAGCTGGGATCGAAACAGCGACCTTCCAATTTGTAGCACAGCACCTTAACAACTGTGCTACCGTTGTCCTCCGTTCAAGAGAAGTACCAGGAAGAAAAGGCCTCTGATAAGAGATAACATAATAATAATAATAATAAATAGACATATATTAACGCTCTGACTCAACAGAAAAGTGCCAATTACCAAGCCGGCAAAAGAACACAAGTACAACATAAAAATAACACATACGCGAAAATGGAACAGTAAACAAATGAACTAATAATAATAATAATAATAATAATCATGGTTGTTGTTATGGTGGTGATGCTAGTGATAGCAACAATATTGTTTGCAGTAGTAGCCTAATTTAGTAGTAATAATAACAATAAAAATAATATGTGGAAATAAAAAAAAATTGTTACTTATACCGTGCATGTTCTTACAGTCAATATATCAAACAACAAATGCGCCTAATGGAACATAATTCATGATAAGTATCAAACTCCTACATGTTCCGGCACCAGGGTGCCATCATTCCAATCAGGTCGATGCAGTACCTAGTTTAGCGTGCTGGACTTGTTTTCGTTTGCTCTAGACTCCCTGACGATGGCAGTCCAGTGCCGAGATAAGTTGAAGTTTGATACTTGTCATGAACTGTATCCTGTTAAGTGCATTTTTTGGTTGATATTTTGATCGAAAAAGACTTCGACTTTGAACTTTGGAACTTTTTATTGTTAAGGTGTGTTAAGAAATGTTTTTTGTCAGATGTCAGGATCTATGCCTTTATTTTGAGGGACTTATGAATATTCGCTCTTTGTTTATTGAACTATGTTCTTCGATTGAATTTGCTGTGAATTAGAAACTACAAAAAATGTGTTTAATAACATGGCTTACAATTACAGCTGTTTTTGTTGTTATTATTCAAAGTACCGGAATGAATCCAGAAACAAAAACAATTCCAACCTGCAACGGATTCCTTTAAGGCGGATATCAGCTCCGTTTTTTATGACACTTTGAATCTAAAAATTTCATATTAGTGATTTCCAGACGTCAATTTGATGCTTTGTTTCTTATTGACCTGGTGAAAGCCGAATAAAGGAAAGAAAGACGTAAAAATATTATAATAATTTGACAAAGGGAACTATGAAAACAACGAGAGACTTATATTTTTTTGGAGGGTGGCTGCATCACTATGTAAGAAGGTATCCAGACTTCGGCATGTTTGTCTTCATAACGGGAGTTGCAAGATAATGAAGGAGATAGAATTGTGAATAGCGACCTTAAATAAGAGACGCGGAAATTTGATTTACCAATTAGCTTTAAAATGTGTGATTTGGAAACACAATTCGTTGGTCTTGAGTGAAAGGGGATTAATTTTGATGAATTTAAATACGGAGGTCTGCACGAAAACACGTACGTGGTATTAGCACTCGGAATTTGGGAACTATCTGAGAATGTCCTTAAAAAGATAGGAACCCCCAAAAAAATCTACGTCTAGAAGGCTGGTCGCAGAGTATTTCGGATAGTAATTTCTAGCCAACAATTAAAAAAAAAGGAAAGAAAAGAATAGAGACAAAGGAGACAATCCCCATCGTTTTCCTAACACATGTCCTGTTACTTTATTAAAAATGTAAATTTAGTATTTTATGCAGTGCACTGATTAATTTGAATTACTTGTCAAAACAACAGTACATTTAATATATTAGACATACATTTAATTAAAAACCTACCCCAATCTTGGGTAGTTCTCATGGCAGTTACCAACGCACCATGTAGGTTGTCCTCGGGGTCTCTCATTTATTGTGTAGTGACTGATTCCTCTAAATTATGTGGAGTTCATAGTTCATTTGGCCCATATTTTTGGTGACTAAAGATTTTTTTTTTTGACGGAAGGTAATGTCACGCTCGCCTTTATTAAAATTTTAGGTGAGTTGGTTACACGTATTGTTTCGGTGTATTCAAGTTAATATTAGGTGTATATCACTGCAGCTTATTGGAGGAAGGTGCCGAAAAGTTCCCGTTCAACATGTTGCAGTGAATATTAGGCTGTTAGTCACTCTAGTTCAAGAAGGTGCTAGAAAATATTAGTTAAACGTATTGCATTTAATTTATGTTTTTACTCACTATATTTAAAGAAGTGCACTGACGTTTTAGTTCAACACATTGCAGTTAATGAGGTTTATGCTATGATTAAAGAAAGTGTTGAGAAGTCGTAGTTTAATTCATTGCATGTAATGTCAAGTTCTTATTGACTATACTTGAAGAGTGTATTGAAAATATTTAGTTTAATATTGCTGTCAATGTTAGCCTCTTAGTTACTATATTGAAGAACATGCTGGGAAGAAAGGAATCTCCTCTACAAACCGTGTGTACAGATGTAGAAAACCAATTAGACAAAACAAGTAAAGTGAAAACCAATCAATCTTTAGGTGACACATCCTCGTGGTTCTCAGATCAGTAGATGTATTTGTTTAGTATTCCTTCATACACAACGCAATTAGACTTCCAAGATAACTAGTTTGGGTCTATTTACGGACCATCATCAGACCTAAATACTAAGAATGGACAAAAAATGGAAACACTAGACAGTTTAGAAATAATAATCTTTGTGTTGGTTGCACTGAAAGAACTTTACTTATGAATATCTTACGTTATTATATTCTTTGTTTACGCTGTCTAGTGCCAGTGTCAATGCATTAAAGGTTGTGTTTAGTACAGTTCGTATGAAAATACTGCAAAATTGGAGACTTGTCAAATTTTAAAGGGGACAGATTTTTGGTGCGCGTTTAGCTGGAGCATCTGTAACCAAAACGGCCACTTTATAGGTGTATCCAGACCAGTAGTTTCCAAGGCTATGACGGCATACACAAATCATGGGAAGACATCGCAGGCTAAGAGGAATGGTGGCCGAAAACCACAACCAAGTGAAAGAGATCGCCTTATATTGAAGAGGATTGTGTCTAAAATCATAGAAATACTGTAACAAAGGTGACAGCAGAACTCAGCATTCATCTTGAAGACCCTGTTTCTACAAAAAGAGTCCGATGAGAGCTTCACAAGTCCAACATCCATGGTGCAGCTGCGATTGCTAAACCACCGATTACTGACAACAACGCTAAAAGACGCAAAAATGGTGTAATGATCATAAAACCTGTAGTATGATGAGTGGAAATACATAGTATGATCAAATGAGTCGTTCTTCACGTTGTTCGCAACATCAGGCCGGGTTTATGTTTGGAAAATGCCCAAGAAAGCCTATAATCCTGATTGTCTGGTTCAAACTGTGAAACATGAAGGCCGATCTGTGATGTTTTGGGCAGCAATACCTTGGTATTCTACTGGTCCTGTAATTACTCTCAATGGTCGAATTACTACCAGTGACTAGGTGCGCATTTTATGTAACCATTTTCATCCTACGTTGCAGTTGTTATTTCCTAACAATTATGCATTCTTTACGATAACAATTCGCCCAAGCACGCAGCCAGGAGTGTTCAGTCTTGGTTTAAGGAGCACGAGATGCATTTCAACGTCTTCCCTGGCCAGGAAAATTGCGGTCAGGTTTAGAGAGTAGGGCGAGAAGAAGATTCCCTCCTCCATCATCAATAAAGCAACTAGAAGATAATCTGCATGAAGAGTGGTACAGTGTTCAACTAGAGACTGTTCAGAACTTAGGTGAGTCTATTCCAAGAAGGAAAGAATCTGTATTACAGGCAAGTGGTGGCCCAACTCCGTATAAATGACAGGTGTATCTTTCACAACTGTATACATTATTTTGTGTACCTGCTATTTATAAGAACATGTGAGAGAAACTGCATGTATGCACGATTGTACGGTTTCTTTCACGTGTTATTATATATATATATATTTATATATATACACACACATATATATATGTATATACGTAAGATGATGGCCCGTAAATAGGCCGAAACTAGTTACCTTGGAAGTCAAATTGTGTTGCGTATGGCGGAATACCGAATTAATAATCTAAAAATCCAATTAATTTATAGAAATAATTGCAAAACAAGTAGAAGTTTCGTGTTTAATGTGGACAGTAAATGCGTGCTTTACAGCAAGCTGTGCCAGATTCTGATATTAGATGACTAAGTTGGGTTTCAGTTTGGTGGTTTGGTGGAGGTGGGCCGTGTGCGTAGCAGCAGGAACGGTATTAACGGCAGAAACCGCGTTACACTGGAGCATTCGGTACGAACTGAGTGAACAGAGTGAGAGGTCATTGACGTCTATATCTACTGGTCGGATTAACTGCATTTAACTCGGAGGTTCGTTATGTTCTGAAGTGAACCCGAGAAAATTTGTGTATTTCCAGAGTTATCAGTAATCACACTAATTGAACGTAATGTACAAGCACAATGCCGTTGACATTAAAATTGGAACCTATTGTTGCTATTAATACCGTTATTAAACGTGTAAAATAAAATTTACTTAAAAACAATTTGTTTGTTCAAGAAATATATTTTGCGTATGGAAATAAATTTTGTTTAAAAGCACGTAACTTCAATTAAAAAAAATGGAGAACACGATTATATTGCTGCAGAAATTTTACATTGTCGTTAAGGTACTAAACTTGTATAGGAAAAGCATGCAGATTGCATTGTTGCTACCTAGAGGAATGCTATGAAATATTTCGGCAAAGATCACAATTAAATACCCACTCACGCACACTTTTCACCACACTTTATTCCAGCCATCTTCTTCTCCTGTTCATAACTATTATTGACTCTACCTGCTAACATACAGAACAATGTAACAGTGAGCGTTAGACTGTCGCTCTTTTCATTTGTATATTCTTGTTCCTAACATGTTGTAAATCTTATATTTTATTTGAAATGTAACGAAAAGTAAAGAAAAAGTATTTATTAAAACATAATGAAATATGAATAATCTACACTGAAAATGAAGGCAAACTGTTCTTCTGAAACGCTCGCAAACCTTTACCAGAATATACTGCGTCACATTCCAAGAACTGTGGATTACTTTTACAGCCACCGATATGACCATCACAGATCTCACAGTGTGAATAGAGTTTGCACATACGTACACACATACAGTATATCTGTACAGGGTTAAGACTGCATTATTGACTGTACCAAGAAATGTAGTGTACCGAACTGTACTGTAGTACCAGAGAAACGCTATTCCAAAATTCAGTGAGACTTTTATTCGATCACGAAATGTACTATTATTGTTTAAATTTTAAATGCAGTTTAATTATAATATTAAACATTTAGCCCGAAAACAATGTCGAGCCTTTCACCGCGGAGGCCCGGGTTCGACCATTTTCCAATTCCAGTGGAATTTGTGGTGGACAGAGTGGCGGTGGAACAGGTTTTTCGCCCAGTACTTCGGGTTTCTTCTGTCGATGTCATTCCTCCAGTGCTCCATGTTCCTTTCATTCGTATTCTAGTGACGTAATATGATCTCAGCAATTTATAACTTCGTTAGATAAAATATTAATGCCGCAAAAAGAATGGCTTACGGCTGGCTATGACTTTCAATCTGTTGGGCAGTTGAACCTCCCGAAGGGACACACACAGGCTTTTATGGATGTACGTAGTGGAATTCTTCGGTACACTGTATATCGCAATATCAACTGCATTGTTGTTTGGTGATGGGGCGGGTGTGAGTAATGAAGAAGCTGTTGTCTACTTTGTGGTTCTGTATCGTACTTTTTCGGATGATCTAGGACACGAACAGCGAAAATATCATCATGATCCACTATCAGTATGTGGTCGTGAAATTTAGTGCCTAGGTTGATTTCTCAGCAAAAATTAAATATCGCCTTCCCTCTTTATGGTATTTATTTCCTATCCCTCTTATTTGTTTATCTGACGCCATTTGTTTCTCCAATTCTTTCTCCCTCTCTTTTACTTTAAAAAGATTTATGTAAACATTACTCAAACTTTGCCATTACACGAGAAGAAGAATTAAAATATCGGTTTTGGTGTATTCTACCTTACTTCAGTATTTTCTCCGAGATTTTCGTCTCCAGTGAGAACACGTACAAGTACATAAACATAATAAATAATAAATAAGTATATACTTGCCCGCATACGTAAACGTACGTACGTACATACATACATACATGCACTGCTTTTGGGCTTTCAACTTCTGTCAGACAGAATGGGATATCTCTTAACGTGTGGCAGGAGAGGAAGGCTCATGGTAAGTAATGAAACGAGATTTTCTCCATATTCTGCACTGTAACAATATGGAATCTGTCAATTGGCGTAACAGCTGTAGCAGCATGCTGACTGAGAGACGAGCCACACAGCAAAATCTCTTGGGAAATCAGGAGAACATCGAGTTTCTGGCAGAGGAAAGTGAGGGGCGAGGAAGGGGGGGTTGGGGTGGGGGTGGGCAGAATACAATTAATTAACGCCTGAAATATAACTGGAGCATAGTAAAATACAATTGTGGAACTTTACTTACAGTGATGTATATAACATTATATAACTACGTTTACGCTTATACGTAAATAATGTCTGTTTAGATTTTGTAGTTTCAAGTTGAGCGGCATGGTGGAATATTATGAAAGAAGTACACACGTTTAACTGATACACAAACTGGGATGAGGTTCTGGCAAAGATTTTGAACACACACTCCAATTTAGACAAAACGAATCGCAGCAATGTGAATATTGAGTGGATTTTCGTTGGTGACTGTAATGAAAACATATTAACGTATTTTATCATATACCTGCAAGTACATATAGTGGTGTACATGTAAATAATTTGGTGCTCTATATTCACAAATTGAGTTAGTTCACATGTTGAAATTTACATATAACTTGATCTGTTACTTCTCTATTTTGTTGTTCTTAACAATATTCGACGACTCTTTTTCAAGCAGATCACATACGAAGAAGTTCGATAGCTCCATATGGGAGTATAATTTTTAATTGAAAAAAAAGTGGCAGAAAATTATCATACTCTGCCTTACAAGAATTTAAACTACAGTGGTAAACATGTGTACCATCTGCCTCAACATTTGGGAACAGCATTCCTCCCATAAAGTATATTTGTGCGTTGACATACTTGTCACAATGAACATATTGAATTTTGTCATGCTACATTTACTTATTTTCATTTACAATAGTAAAGTTTGTTCTCTTCGAAGAAGCAGCTGAATTTATGTATGTAGTTTTGATGACTTTAATTTCACAAAAGTTACCTCAACATTCGTGAGAAATACATACGAAAAATCTCAATATACAGCACATTCTTCTTCCGAACCCGTAACCGACATTGGAATTTGTGGAGTAGGAGGCAGAGTATTAACAGAAACATTCGATCTGATGTTTCGTGTTAGACCAGAATGGATTATTAGCTGCTTCATACAAAGGTCCATCACTATGTAAAATAAATATCACTGCATGAACCAACCAACCAACCCACATTTTGTGCATCTGTCGCCTGTTAGAAAAATATTTTACCGATAAAAATCAAAGCCATATAGGAAATGATGGAGACGAGGCTGCTCGGTCGATATGGTAACTAGACTGACGACTGGACAACCGAAAAACTGGTTTTCATTTCTCAGCAGTTAAAAGAGATTTTTCGCTTGCTCAAAACGCTCGAAAGCTTTCTGCCTCCCCCTTCCATCCTCGTATGTAGTTAGTAGTGGGGTCTCTTTGTCTGGTTGTAAAGGGGGCTGGAGCTTGAAGCTGATTACTCACCTTTCTTTAATGCCGAGGTGAAAAATGTGGGATTGTATCTGCAATTACTCATATGCTTTTATGTCTTGGTTTTAATTTAAGCACAGAACAACAATAAATTCGCGTTTTCCTAGAAAATGGATAAGTACTAATATGAGCCGAGAGAGCTGTTGGAATAACGAATAGGTTACGGATTAGTCGTCATAAGGTTTAGGGTTTGTTTTCAAGGAGGAACGGAAGATTTTGTTCTTCACCCCTTCATACAGATTCCGGGGCCCACCCAGCCCTTTATCCATCGGGCACTATGGGGTTTCTTCAGCTAAGCACTAGCGGTCACTCGCTTCCATCTAGTTCTGAAGTTTAGGATGCGTAGATCCATGCGTCCTCGCCGCTTGTGTCTTCATGGCGTGGTGCCTAATTAAACATAAGGGAAACTTTATCGACACGTCTAACAATCATTAACCGTTGGAGTGGATTATCTAGGGATCCGAATACCTGTAATTGAGGGGACCAGACTTTAATGCCTTCCGTTCAAATAAAAGGTCGATATATACAGGGTGATTCACGACTTTGGGACATAACTTCAGGAGGTGATTTCCTAGGTCTTTGTGATCAAAAAAGTTCATATAAACATGTGTCCGAGTTTGGACTGTTACGGAGTT
>Ga0123355_10002951_pt1 | contig 24160 bp, 36 predicted proteins | sample TergutEmb28metaG_3_FD_89872 | JGI IMG/M metagenome (GOLD analysis project Ga0123355, IMG submission 89872) | Embiratermes neotenicus P1 segment gut microbial communities from Petit-Saut dam, French Guiana - Emb289 P1 | ecosystem: Host-associated > Arthropoda: Insects > Digestive system > Gut ... | reverse complement strand
GTAAATATTGACTCAATTATACTCCATTCTTTATCAGTTAAATCACTATCATATCTCAAACAGTTAACCACAACATGTTATGCACACCGCTAGTTAAAAATTTATTGAGGACAGGTTCTTAGAAGCGGCAATGTTGGCACCCTCAGCCTGCAATAGCCGTCCGTGGGAGTTTATTGTGGTACAAAATCGAGAAAAGCTTGAGGCAATCACCAAGATCCATCCCTATACGCAAATGCTTGCAACAGCGAGCTGTGCGATAGTTGTGTGTGCGGATTTGAATTTGCAAAGCGGTGTGTCGGAGGGTTTTTTTCCTCAAGATTGTGGGGCGGCAACACAAAATATACTTTTGCAGGCTGCTGAGTTGGGTTTGGGCACTTGCTGGTGCGGCATATATCCTAAAGAGGACAAGGTGAGGGCGTTTCACAGTTTGTTTGAACTGTCGGATAACGTTGTTCCGTTTTGTGTTATTGCTGTGGGCGTTTCTGCTGAAGAAATTGGTAGCCGTGGTTTTTACGAAGAGGGCAAAGTTAAATGGATAAAATAATTGTATGGGGGAAATTTGTTTGGGTAAGTTGATTAAAAATATTGAGCATGGGGTGGTGTTACCCTTAGCGGATGAGGTGGCGTATCAGACTGGTCAGGTTGTTAGTAAAACGCTTGCGCAAAATGGTCGCCATAGTTTGACGTTGTTTGCTTTTGAGAAAGGTGAAGAAATTAGTTCACATGCATCTGAGGGGGCTGCTTTGATGCTTGTTTTGGATGGTGTGGGGAAAGTCACCATAGATGGAAAAGAGCATTTGCTCCATGTGGGGGGAGGCTATTGTTATGCCCGCGAGAGTTCCTCATGCCGTATATGCAGTTGAGCGGTTTAAGATGCTCCTAACAGTATCATTTCCTCAATAGCCAGCTCACAAGTATTAGCCAACCGTCTGATTTACCTCTTTTTAGAGTTAATATTTGGACAGTAGGGTTGTTAGAGCGGTTTTTGTTTCCGTAAGCATGACCTCTATAGATGGTAAAGGTTCAGAACTTAACCTAGTAAGCCCTACCTCCAAATGCGGCTCAAAAAGCTCAACTAGATCTTTGGGAAAAAGTTGATCAACACCAACAAACCCAACATTTTTTGCCTCACACTTACACAGAAACAATTCTCTAACTTTAACGCGGTCACATCGGTTAGTTTTCAAAAGCCGCCAAACATCATAATAATCCTTAATCTTACCCCGTTCAACTAACGCCCGTAATTTCTCTGCCAAAATCGTCTCAAGCGAATACACCCTTGCCACGTAAGGAGGATAATCAAACATGTTTGGAACCCCCTGCGCTACCACCTCTCCTAGAAATTTTTCGGTGGTAATTTCAATTTTGACAGTGTTTTTACAAACTGGACCGTTATACTGAAAGCGGCTCTGAAGATACGTTGAGCTCAAAAAAGGAGGCTTACTAAGAACTACAGAGATATCACTCTCTTTGACTATAATGTCTGGAACCTCATTGGATAGAATTGGCGCAAGGTCTTCTAAGATGTTTTCTCCCAGTAGGGTGAAGTCTAGGTCTTCGGAGAGTCGCCATTGTCCGGGAAAATAAACTTTGGAGAGAGCTGTGCCACCTTTGAAGGCTAAAGCGTCAGAAAGTCGGCTCGAACAGATGCCATAGAGTAGCCAGCCCAAGACATAGTCTTTCTCCACTAGGTCAAGGGGTAGTTTCTTTTCTCGGGCTATTTTTCGTAGTTCTTGGGGTGTTATCATGTTATCCACTTTGAAGGTTCAATTATCACATTTATGACTAGTTTCCATTTTTCTACTATGGGGCCTCTTTTTTTGAGGGAACAATCAAGCAAGGAGTAACCTGATGAAAGGGGTAGAGTTGAGATTGTTTTGAGTGTTTTTTCCATGTCTAATTTTTCTGCGAGGTAGCCTAGTCGTTTTAGGACGGTTTTGTTGCCGATTTTTTGGGCATAGCTAACTAGTTTGGTTTGGTCTAGATCGTTTTTGGCAAAGTATAGGGCTTTGGCGGCTTCTTCTATACCGCCGCAGTGCTCAGGGTGGTCTAGGCAGTCGATTATGGTTTTTTCTTTTGAGGAGATGTTGATTTTTTTGTTTTCAATTGTTGTTTGTTCTGTGCCAAATATTTTGTGTGGGGGGATGGTGACGAATCGGATTTTGGTGTTGAGTATTGTTTTGGAGTTTTTGGGTTTGGTTGTTGCTACATAGGTTGCGTTGGGGGTTTGGTCTGTTAGGCCGTGGTAGTTAAGTGCGCTTGCGTAGGATATGTAGTAGGGTTCAACAAGAACAGAGGCTAAGATAAAGCTGTGTATTGTATAGTTGTCTGTGCCGTTTGTGCCTGCGTTTAGGGGGGCTATTAGGTAGGTGCCTTTTTTTATTTTTTGGATCCATTTTTTGCGTACTAGCCAGTCGAGGAGGTTTTTTGGGTTGTTGGTGTATTCTTTTAGGTCGTTTGTTGTAAAGATTGTTTTGTCTTTGTAGCTTAGGCTGGATAGTACTTTGGCTTCTCGTTCTGACAATGTTCGGCTATATGATGTGATCAATTTTCGTGTACACACTCGAATATCGTTAAAGTATTATAGTAAGAGGCTTATAAAGTTAAACCTAACAACCGCTTTAAAAATCCAAGATTCAAACCTATCCACATGAGCTAACTAAAACGGATTAACATGAAATAACGTAAAACTACAAGTATCAGCGAGGTGGGGATCGTATGTGGGCGATGGTTTGTTTCTTTGTATGTGTTTAGCTCTCAGCGAAAAACTCGTTTGCATTTAACTTTTTATGATGTTTTTATTCAACAACCAGGGCTATATATACACATTCAGCCATAAGATTCTTTAATAAAAACGCGTGAGCTAAACACATACGTTTCTTTTTAAAGGTTCACGTTTTCTATTGGTGTGATTGTCGTGTTTGACTTCGAACTCACGGTTGAAACTGTTGTAATCAGGTGCTTTTAGTGAAAGTCTTGACCTATCAGTTATGTTCTCTAAACAGCCCCGCTACTACTACGATGCGGATGCGATTCGTGAGCCTTGCAGTGCCGATAGCATTGTGGATTTTCAGAGACGCAAAACATTGACCCATAAGAACAAAGGACAGGGTACGTATGGGGAGGTGCGTCCGGATTTGTTCCGTAGTTGGGATGCATATATGCCCCAATACGGTACTAAATTTGTTGAAAATCTTGAGCACGATATAACCTGGATTTCCCAGCAACAAAGGGTTATTCTGTTCGTAACCTCAACAATATGCGAAAATTTGCGCAATTCATAAATGATCAAACAAAACTACAGACAGTGTCTGCACTTTTGAGCTGATCTGCGATGGAATAAAGTTGCTTCTCACAAATACATCCAACCACCATTTGATTTGCCCTCTTTAGGGGTTATATGCAAAGAGGACTATCGCAAGGGCGAGGGTGAAGAATATCATGGTGGGGATTGTTGGCGAGGCAAGTACACCGTTTTGGTACAGTTCGCTATGTTCCTCTAGATTATCTGTGTATTTTTTCAGGTTTGTTTCGGCTTTTACAAAACAAAGCAACTTTCTAGCCGGTTTGCCTTCCCTTTCTTCTTGAACTGCCACTGTTTCGGATGGAAAATATCTAAGCCCGCCCAACTTAGTTAACGGTATACGTCTTGCTGTGAAGAGCAGCCAGATTTTTTGGCGTAGAGTGAGTTGGATTCCTTCAAACATAGGCTTTCTCTTAAGGAGATCTTTTAGATTTAGACTAAAAATGGATAGGGGCCATATCAGGCTTAAGATGGTTGAAATGCAAAATACCATCAAAACTACTGGTAATGCAGAAAGACCTAATGCAGGATTAAAAGTAGGGGGGATTGTTGGAACAGTTAAACCAATAAAGACTATCGCTTTCACATCTGCGCCTCCATAAAAGTTCGAACAAAGCAAAACAAACCCCAAAAACAACGAAACCCCCAAAGAAACCAAAACAGTCTGTACATCTAACAAGCCAAATACTAATTTTGCCAGTGTCATCATGGATCCTATGGGATAGGCAAGGAGCCAAACCCAGTTAGCCACTTCTCTTTTCTTTAAATCAAACATAGAGGCATAGGTTAAAACGCTTAACGTAAAAACAAACGGGGCCCACATTAGTAACTGCATTTTTCTTCTCTATAGAAATTGTGAGACTTTTAAAAGCTAAGCAAGGGTTTTTCATCTTCTGGATAGGGAAAGGGACGGCTGACTGGGAAGGACGTCTTTTGACATAATTCACCCATCTCCTCTTCTGTTTTCTCTTCTTTGTTAAAGGGTTGTTTTTCGTTTTTTGGTTCTTCTTTTTCTTTTGTTGTATGTTCGAAGCCTAATTGGGTTCTTGAAACTGGCACCTTACCTAACGCTATGGGGAGTTTTGCTATCGCCGTGGGCAATCCTATAATTTGTGCTAACTCTTGAGTGCTAAGCACAATTGGTTGGCGCTTTCTAAATGCCACAAATAAACAAACCGCAAAAAACACTACAAAACCCAGAAACCCCAAATCCACACTACTAAACCCTGAAACAAAAAGTTTTAAGGGGTTAAAAAAGCCAAAACCCCCTGCAAGCAACAAAATACTTAACGGTACAACCCACCATAGTCGGCAGAGAACATTATTGTGTACCCCATATCTTGGGGGTGCTCTAAGAGCGGCTGTTGGGGGTTTGGGTTTTTTTGTTGTTTTGAAGGTTTTTAATCTGTTGGTAGGGGCTGCTGGCAGGGCTTTTTTAATTGCTTGGACAGCTTGCAATGAGGTGCCAAAAATAAGTATTTTGCAGGTAAAGAGGTTGCTTGCGAGTTTTAGCTCTGCATGCTTTACAAGTTCGCGACTCCAAGAATCCACTCTATTCGGTCCAGACCGTTCACCCCTAACAGAGGTAGAGGTCTCAGTTTTGGGGGCTTGCCCAACACCGGTTCCTATCAAATCAACAAGGGGATCTAAAACACTACCCACCACTGACGAGGAGGCTGTTTTGTGATAGAGTTTGTTGTACACAAATTTTTGTATACCCAATGTTGCGTTGGGATCGGCTTGGGCAACCACTTCTACACATACCCCCAACCCTGCTGTAGATGCAACTAATTGGTCCACAAGATTAACCATCACCTCGGGTCGTTGACAACTAAACACTATAGGCAGAGCATAATTTTTTGCTAGCTCCAAGTCTACGCAGAAGGGGTATTGAGGTTTTAGCGGATCAACATCCCCTATAACCTCTACGTCAAGTAAGGTTCGTATGATATTTGTCATCTGCACCCTTGTCTGCTCATCAGAAAACTGGAGAAAAAATCGAACCAACGCCCGCTCACCGCCCGCCCTGCCCTCTCGGGGGGCAACAATAAAAAACCTAAACGGCCTACCCAAATTATGCAGAGCATCTAAAACAGACGCAAAACTTGCAGACTCCAACTTGGAAGTAATAAAAGGCCTAACTTCAACCCACTGCTCACTTTTAACTAAATCCATCCTACATCAGCAATTAAGGTTCCCTAACCTTAAAAGAAAACAAACACAAACATTAAATGCACAAATCTCATTGGAAAACACGATACCTATGAGCACCACAGCGGTAGTAGCTATTGCAGTGAGAGCAGCTGGAACCCTAGTAGAACTTGACCCCGAACAATTCTCAAAAATAGCAACCCGACTACAACAAGAAAACGGAGCCTTAATCATACACGGACAAACAGGCGTTATACAAAAAAAAGACACCTACCTAGTCGGAAACCAAGGCATAATCCTCTACTGCAAAAACACCGGCACACTTACTTCAATAAAAATAGACATAGAAGCAAAACAACTCTCCATATTAGTATAAAACAACTTGCGGTTTTAACACAAACACCGTAAGGCAGCTTTAACGTTTTGCCCTTTTTAAAACTCTTGGGCTCTCTTTTATGTAACTATATGTAACCAGAAAAATGGGTGCTTGAGAACAAATGGTAGGAGCTAGTTTTTGTAGGCGAACTCTTCAGAAAACAAAGCACAAAAAGCGTTTGCGGGGTTGTACGCCTTGTTTGTGTTTATTATTAGGGGTTGGTTTGTTGTTTGCCAGTTTGTTTTGTCTTGCGGCTCAAAATGTGCAGTCCAATAATGATGATGGCTGCGGTGGGGATGTTTTTTTGGGTGTTGAGCCTTTGTTAGATAAGTATGGTTATGTTTCTATAAATGAGGATGGCACTTTTTATCCCAATGATCGCTTCGAGCTAACCTATAGCACAGAATTAACAAGTGAGGCTAATTTTGAAAAGATAGAAATCCACTATGACCGCTCCGTCTTTAACATGTTTAGCAATAGCAGCACTTTTGGGGTGGAGGGGGTGGGTGGGGGTAGTTTTGAGGTTTTGTCCTCTGCATCGGCGGGGCTGTATTTTTTTGTTGTTGAGGTGTGGGGCAATCGTTCCAATACTACTCCTACTAATGATGATTTTGGAAGTGAAAGTTATGTGATAGCGGAGGCAACGCTATCGGTTAGGGTGGTTGCGTATGATCCTTACTTTACCGTAGCTCTTAGCTATACTGTTCCAACTGGAAATGGTTCAAGTAGTTATGAAAAACCCTTTGCCCTAATTGTACGCTATGACGGTAATGGCCCAACTTGTACGCTTAATCAACGCGCTATAATCGATGATTACACATGGACGGGCTACGCACAAAAACTTCCCGACAACAACAATATGCAACAAACCCTACCAAACCTTTCAGTTGCTAGTTTTCTTAACCAAACCGCAAACAGCCAATTTCTAACCCAAGGCCTAACCACAAAAACCAACCGCCCAGTCCTAAATGTGGATAGAAAAAGCTACCCAAACACTGAATTGCCCTTGATGTTTTTTTGGGAAACAAACACCAACCACACCTACAACTGGACAAAAACCCTCCCAGCAACAGATGGATCGAATTATGAGGAGTGGTTTGAGTGGCAGACCAGTCTCACCTTTCCACCCACAATAAACCCCAACTTGGATAATCAGGCTTTAAATCAAGAGGATTTGCAAAATCAGCTCTTAGACCAAATCAACTCCCCCAACGGAACCCTAACCACTACCCCCTTTGGCAACACCATCACAGCTCTATATAGCCATAACAAAGACATAGAGCAACTCGCCAAAAACACCAGCGTAAGTAAAAACCAAACCCTCCAAACCCTCAACCCCACACCCCAATACTTCACCGCACAGCAACGTTACGCAAAACTCCAATACCAACTCGACCCCAAAGCAGCTAAAGAAATCACCAACCAAAACTTCACAACCGCCCTCTACTACAACCTAACCCTTGGCTCCAACATATTTGGCACCCCAAGATATTTTGACGCCAACTTTACCTGCGAACACCAATACTTTGACAAACCCCTACGCGCCACAGCCTACAAATGGAACCCCACCCAACAAAACTGGACTACTGACAACACCGTTAGCATAGAAGCCACCTTTGAATCCGCCCTAAATACAACTATCACCGATATTTTACGCTCAAACCTTGAAGAACAAACCACCGACCCCATAGCCATAAAAATGGCGTTTGAAGACCTCTATGACTCAGGTCCCCAAACCTTCAAAGGCACAGGCACCCTAAACACCAACCTAAAACGCACAAGCCCCCTATACTACAACCTCCAAATAATTGCCGCTGGGCAACAACAAAAAGTCACCCTGCAAAAAACCGTACAAATAAACTTTCAAACCAACAACACCTACACTCTGCCTCTAAACTTTGACCCCAACTCACACCTCCAAGTAACAACTCTATCCGACAGCTCGCAAAACACCATGTTAATCCTAGATGCACCAGTAGAACTTGGGGGACTATCCAACATAACCGTTTATCTAATAACTAATCTACCCACAGAAAACCCGAACACTCTGCAAAAAAACCAACTTGACCTTAAACTGCTTAAAACCCTACAACTAACCATGCCACAAGAACAAATCCAAATGTCCCCTGAACACGAACAATTCAGCCAATACTACCAAGGCTACAGCACAGTATTTGAAGACAATTTAGGCTTTCAAGGACAAACACAAATCGCCCTACAAAAAGACCAAACAGTAACTGCTCTAACCACACAAGACGAAGCGCTACTCTATGTAGAAGCCACAAACATCTGGGACACAACCTTCCACAACATCGTTTCCATTCAGCCTTACTCTAAACCTCACTGGGATATACCCCTGAACGAAGTTACAATGTACCTCATAACCCTTATCATTATTGCAATAATTGCCAGCTTTATCATATATTTCATAAAAGCAAGACAATAAACTAACCGAACGTTTTTGAAAAGTACGATAAATGGAACTGTAAGTTTCTTCGTATCGGAAGGACGCTGACATAAATCGCCCGGCGCTTGAAGATAAACATGAGGTTAAAATATGTGTTCCGACTTTTTTAGTTGAAGGAGATGAGGATTAAATGCAAGAGCCTGTTGTTAGCAAGGATTTTACGATGGAAGATGTATTAAAGGTAAAAAAGTATTACTCTCGGCGGAATAGGCAAATCCCTCTCGAAGAACAAATCGCCGAGGCAAAAGCGGCGCATAAATATTTTGATGATTATATGGCGAAAATGGGTATAGTCAAAAAAAGTACCCCTCAATGCCAGACCTGAGAATAGCAGCTATTTCTTGGGTTTTACCTTTTTTCCTATGGAAAAAGCCTTCTTGCAGGTGAAAACTCACAATTTCCATACTTCGTGTGTGATAACCATTTTTCAGGTGCCTCTTGTTGATCAAGGTAACTAAGCACGGAAATGTCAAGGTATATTCGTGGTTTTCTCATGTGTTCTTTCACTTGCTAAGGATCTGTCACGAAATAACTTGAGCATTTTTGTCGGATAAAACCATGAATTGTACCATGAATGCGATCAAATTATTTAATGCCAGTTCCTAACAATGTTGTGCTTTGTTTTCGTTAAAACTCTATTGTTTTTATTAACATTAGACCTTAGTCACAATTAGTGTTTGTCGGTGGGACAGATGTTTAATTGGTGTACACTTGAGGTGTTTGTGTTTTAAGCACCTGATTTTTGCATCATTTGTCATATGTACGCCTAATCCGCGAATGACCACATAATTAGGACTAAGGTCTATTTGTGTTTAAATGTTGGTTTTTAAAGTGACCAGTTCTTTTTTTATGGTGCAGTAGTTGAAGTTTTCGTTCTGGCGTGAAAGTCGAATCTGTAAAAAATTCCAAAACATAACTTATAGGCTAAAGTCTAAACGTGCCTTGCTTGGGGTGGATGCAGGTATTCTTATTGCGTTTTTCACTATTACTATGCTTGTTATTTACCTTGCAACGCCAGTGATTATGTCAACACTATTCAATATAATAATTGGTGGGCCTGAAGGCATCTACTCTTACCTCTTAGAGCTTCCTTTGATATCTGCACCAAGCAGTAGTGGGGGAACTTTAGGGCAACAACTCGGAGTGCCTATAACGTATGTGTTTGGTATAATGCGAACAATTGCGCTTGCAATGTTTGCTGTCGTCCTAATCATAGCTGCCATATGTTATGTCCTTGAGAATTTTCGAATAATGAATGAGGGTACCGCATCAAACATTATTATGAATAGTGTCTTTACGTTGATTCTCATATTTGCTTGTCAACCTGTGTATAATGCTGTTGCGGGGACTATCAATTTGTTTGTGGGCTGGCCCAGTGTCGGTGGATCGGGGCTTTTGATCTCATCGGGTAGCGTTATAGATGTCATCGTAGGGTACGGCACAGGCGGTATAGGAACAATCCCTTTACCCAATCTCGATCCGTTTACGGGCTTTTTCTTTTCAGGTATTTTGATAATGCTTGTCGCTTCTCTACTTATGCTGACATTGGTGATGGGTGTGACTAGACTCTTTTTTGTAGGTGTTTTAGTCGCTGTCCTGCCCATACTTCTGGTTCTACGCCTAATTCCCCTAACAAAGCACTTTGCTGATACTTTGATACAAGACCTCATAGGGTTTATGTTTGCCAGCATCATGGCCTCTATTGTTCTTTTGTTTGGCTACCAAATACTCATAACAACAACTCTTAACCCCCTCACCCAGATTTTGATAGCTATTATAACGTTGTTTGCTGCGGCTTATATGAGCACCATTTTTGTTGGTAAGTTTGGTGCTTTGGGGATGGCGGCGGCAAATCTAGTGGGGGGAGCAGTCACCACTGCAACTGGCGCCGCCATGGGTATGGCAGGTGGAGCACTTCTTGGCGGCGGTGCAGGCATGGCAAGTAGACTTGGCAGCGTAGCGGGGAAAGGTCTCACTAAAACAGAGATGCTTGGGCAAGCAGGTCAAGGTTTTGTATCTGGTGCTGCGCCTGGGGCGGTGACTGGTTTTCTTGGCGGTGGTGGAGGCGGCTTGGTTGGTGGGAGCAGATTTGGCAGAGGCTCCATGGGTGGTATGCGTGGTATGGGTCTAACTGTTACTCGTTCTATGAACATGCAAAAGGGGTCTGTGCAGGATTTCCTTAGTAACCGAGCAGGATCAACCCTTACCGCAGCCCTTTACAAGAATTCGTCGGGTGATGTTCTTCCAACCGCAACACCCCAAGCAAGCGCGTTTTTCATGAGTGAGTTAGATAAGAAATCAGGCGAGGATGTGTATAGTGGGTATGTTCCTAAATTCCCGCAATCTTGGGCACTACATCACAGGTGATTGGTTTTTCCCATTAAAACAACATAACAGTTAAATGCCTGTGGTACTCACATGAGTACCACACAGGTGCCGCGCATGGTCTTCATAAGATACGAAAAAAGAGGCAACAAAGAATACGCCTACCAACTAACCTCCTACAGAGACAAAACAACCAAACAAGTAAAACACCAAAAAACATACCTAGGCACAGTCATAGACAAAGAAAAACACATATACCAAAAACCAACCAAAACAAACCAAACAAAAAACAACGAAAAACTAATTCTAGACTTCGGCGACACCTACCTCCTAAACACCTTCATACAAACCCACTACAAAACACTCCAAAACACCTTCCAAGAAAAAACCCCCACCCTAACCACCCTCATAACCTACCGACTCTGCCAAACAAACGCCATGACACACGCCAACACCTGGCACCAAGGCAACGCCATCCACCTCCACCACAAACAAGTCAACCTCACCTCACAAAGAATAAGCGAATTTTTAACCGAACTAGGAAACGAACACCTCCACCAAACATTTTTCAAACAATACCTAACAACCCAAACCAACAACAACACCCCCCAACAACCCCAACACCCCCCAAACGGAGTAATCATAGACACCACAAGCCTCCCCACCCAAACCCACATCCCACTCACCGCCTGGGGCCGAAGCGGAGAAGAAATAGACAAACAAATCCGCTTCCTCCTAGTCGTCAACAAAGAAACATCGCTGCCCCTCTATTTTAGGGTCCTGCCGGGCAATATTGTCGATGTTTCCTCTCTTTGCAACACCACAGAGGAGCTAAAGCAGTATGGGGTGGAGAGTTATTTTTTGTGTGTGGATGCGGGGTTTTTCTCTAAGCCCAATATTTTGGATCTCTATGACAAAGGTATTGCTTTTTTGACTAGACTGCCGGCGTCTACCTCTCTGTATAAAGAGCTTGTGGAGCAGGAAGTGAGGGGCTTGGAATCGGCAGCTAATGGGGTGGTGTATGGGAAGCGGGGGTTGTTTATTTTGCAGAAAAAAGTTGAGTTGTTTGGCCGGGTGGGGTTTGCGTATGTGGTTTTGGATCCTGAGCGTAAGGGGCGGGAGATGAAGCGTTTGATTTTGCAGACTGCTGATGAGCAGGTTGGGCGGGATGATTTGGGGTATATGTTTTTGCGGTGTGGGGTTATGGTTTTGGTTTCTTCGTTTGAGCTTGCTTTGGGGGATGTGGTGCCTACTTATTATTTGCGGCAGCAGGCGGAGGTGTTGTTTGGGTTTGCTAAGGATGATGTGGGGTTTTTGCCTTTGCGGGTGCATCGGGAGGAGTCTTTGCGGGGGTTTTTGTTTTTGCAGTTTTTGTCTTTGATTGTTTTTGCTCACCTTAAAAAATCACTGGGAACCGAGTTCTCAGTAGAAGAAGTGCTACTCACCATGAGAAACCTCAAATGTAAAGTCTACGAGAACGAAATAATAGTCTGTGAGCCAAACCGAGAACAGAAAGAGATCTGTAAAAAGCTAGACATTGTAGTGCCCAAAACCCTGGGAATTTAGGATGTTGCAGGCAATTATCCTGAACTGGCAGAAAATATCCGAAACCCAAAAACTGCTGGACAGGAAGTTAAGCGTCATCTCCAATCTCTACCACCTGAAGTAGCCTTTAGCAATTGGCAACGAGCCCAAAACCAAGGTAGCCTCCCAAAAGAGGGGCGTATGACCTTTTACCAAAACGCTCGTGACGATGTTGGTATAAACAAAGAAACAGTTACTGCAATTCAAAAAGGGATGTACTCGCCAAATCTTGAAGCCTTAGATGCTTACCCAAGATTTGCTATCGACACATTTAATGTAGGCACTGTAACACAAAAAGGAGCAATAGCAAACGCAAAAATTTTTGCAGGTATCAAAAAAATAGGTGTACAACAGAACATACGAGACGCTAATCTGCATGCAGAGACAAAATTTTACACTGCAACCTCGGATGTTCTAGGCGAGCGGTTCTCTCAAGTTTCAGGAGTAAATATGACTGCAAAAGAACAAAAAGCATATGGCTGTACCATGGTTAAAGTTCGTGATACAATAGGCAAACAAAACCCCCTATTGGCAAAAAATATGGCCCACTACATCATGGGAAACGAAAAAAGTCATTTTGCTCGTTTGATGACTGATGAAAAGTTTACAACTCAAGCAGTAAAAGATATGGAATCCCAGAAAACCAGTGCATGGCTCGCCAACACTTTAAGCGTAAAGCAAAGAGACATACCTTCACTTGAAACCCTATTCAAAACAGAACCAAAAACAACGACTACTACTATGATAGATAACGCTACAACAATTTCAATTAAAAATACGTCCCCACAGACTATTTCACCTAAACAACCGCACAGTAAACCCAGTGAATTACTAGAAATGCAGAAAAGACCCCAGTGAAGAAAATATCAGTAATACTAAAAATTATCAGTCATAACCAAATTTTTTGAATACCATACCATTTTTTCTGACTTTTCCAAAGAATAACCAAAATTCAAAGGTTCTACAGATTATCAAAATCGCACTCTAAAGCTTCGCAGAGTTTCCAGCAATGTTCACGCTCAAGAGCAACAAGATATACACTTACACATTATTAGCTTAATCAGTTACAAAAGCTTAATCAGTTACAAACCTCCCAATGCCCAAAACGCGCTGAGCCAACACGTTTCAGTTTACCTTCCGATTTCAACAATTCTACCTCACGGTCTATTGTACGCGCTGAAATACCTGTGAGTTTAGCCAAACCCTTTATCGTAATACTAGGATTATCCCGAAAAGCACTAAGAATAACATTAACGCCATTTTTAACGTCATTAACGCCATTTTTAACGTCATTAACGCCATTGTTGGTGTTAATCGCAACGTCAAAACCAGCAGCAAACGGAAAAGTCACTATCAGAAAATCCCCTGCAAACTTGAAAACACTCTTGTCATATGCGTTCAAAATCCTGCCCATGCCCGAACCAAGCTGCTCCACCAAACCAACATCACGAAATACACGCATAAGCTCACGATTTCGCGGCATTGAACAACACTCAAAAAAACTCTCACGCGATAAGTCTTCCGGCAAACCACCATATGACGTAATCGTTATACGATCAGAGAAAATCTCAACAGTAGGAGTAGCGTTACTGCTGTAATCGTTATGAACTATAGCATTAATCACCGCCTCACGAAGCGCAGTACGGTCAATCATTTGCTTCTCAATCCGCTCTTTTGGCGTGATTTTTGTGAATATGCGATTTTCAACGTCAAGACGGTCAAGAACCTGATTTGTCGCCTTTATCAAGCAACAATACCCATATTCATAATTCTCAATGAGATCAACCTTATTCACTCCAGCATATTTTGCTACCTTAATTGAAACACCGTTTTCATCGGCAAGCAGGTAAGCAACAAAGTTGTCGTTTCCATCGGGCGTTAGCAATTCAAGCGAGGTTTTGAACTGCTCGTTCAACTTTAGTTTTTTTGCCTGATAATAAATTTCCAACTGTTCAAACGTCAAATTTTTTCGCGGCGCAGGGATGTTGCCAAGCGAAACGGGGCGGTGCCGGGTGTATAAGTTGTCAATCATCTGTGTTGTCATAGGCTGGACAGAGTTGCCTATGCGAATAAAACAACCGCGTTCCGAACGGCCTTGACTACGTATATAGTACGGTTTTTCCATGCCGCTTGAAACAACAACTTTGATAACGGGAACGCCGTCAATTTTTTCGATCACAACGTCAAATAACCCAAGAACAGATGGAGAGATATTGTTTTTGATTCGGTCAACAATTTGCCTCTGAACCAAATCAATATTGGAAACGCCTACGGCTTTGCCGTCATCGCTAACACCAATATACAGCAAACCACCTTTAGGCGTATTAAGGAACGCGACAACAGAGCGTTCGAGTTTGTCATTTAATTCGCGCTTGTACTCTATTTGGTTGGATTCAATGTCTGACATTGATTTCCTCTCCATCTATGTTGGTTTCATCGCTCTTGTCTGCTTCCATTATATTAGCGAAGTCATAATCAAGGACTTTACAGATTTTACGCAGGATACCCGTAGTCGTGCTCTGCTCCTTTGACAGTTTCACCATAAGTGTGGTACTGGCTACTGAGGCTTTGCGCAAATTAGTTTTGTTCATTTTTTCATCAATAGGCAAATGCCCACGCATGTTGTGGCTTTCCATCAGTACAGTCCTCCCAGCATAAAATCCCTATAGATGACATCACAACTATGACTAAATGTCAAGCATATATTTGAATTTACGCAAATTATTACCGCAAATAAAAATCAATAGCAGACATTCTCCACATGTAGACTTTCATCAAATATATGAAAAGCTGTTATGCGATGTATGCCGTTGCTGTTTTTGTTTGTTCTTGTTTGTGGGAGGTTATTTTTGGTAGGAGCTCACGAACTTTTTTGATAAAGTATTCTGCATAATAACCTGCTTTTTTTGCGTCAACTGAATTTAGGTCGGTTGCCAAGTCGTAGAACCTAAATAGTTCAGGGTCATTGACCAATTTAGCGACTTTTGCAACTGTTGTTATGTCAAAGCTTATTACGTTTGTTGGGGGCCATATTGCGTGAATTCCAAGTTTTGCTGTTAGAGCGTTGTATGCCGACCAAACTGCTACAAGGGCTTGCTGGTCCGCTAGATAACTGTCAGCTAAGTTTAGTTCCCATTGGATGTAGGTTTCTTCGAGGTCAAATTCACGTTTTTTATCTGTAAGTATGTCGTCTGAAAAGTTTTCCAAGATTGGGTCACAGTTGAAGCATTTTGTGTAAGCTTCCATAGCGTAGCTTTCGAGGTCGCATAGTTTTATGATTTCACTTGTTATCCAGCAAGTTATTCGGTCGTTTTTCCATCGACTGTAATTGTATATACTGTTTAATGTTGCTGCGTAGTCGTTCATGATAAAGGGTAGTTCTTCTTTTTGTACAACGTCTAGAAATTTTTTCTCTGCAAACTCGTATATGATTTGGGGGATTTGATGGAATAGTTCAAAGTCTTGTTGGTTATTCATTTTTTCAAATATTGCGTTCCAAGGTTTTGCGTCATAGTTCATTTTTTCAACGATTAGGTTGGCTGTTTCTAAGAGTTTGTCTTGTGTAGGTTTATCTTGTTTTAGTTTAGCAATCATATAATCGTGCAAGAGCCAAGAAGACCAGTCAATATGGCTTTGTTCTCGGAGGTACTTTTGGAAAATTTCTTCAACAGAGAGGTTGTTAAACAAGTATTTTCCAGGCATGTACTGGGTGGTTACATATCTTTTTGCTTGTAGAATTTTCCAGTCTGCATCTTCATACGTTTCAATGTGTTCACACTTGGTACATTTGGAGGTTTTTGTTTGGTCGTCAAATAAGAGTTTATTGTTTTTCTGGCTACATCGGATGCACCAGTCTCTGTGGTCGCTCCATACGTTGAATGCCCATTCTTCAGTTGTTGTGTCTTTTTGTTCAAAGTTAGTGCTCATTTGCGTTGCCTCCAGTAGTAAATAGGCTTATTTTGTCTTTTAAACAGAGTGTACACCTTCATGTTTACTTAATTGCATAGTTACATCACACTGCTATATTCTCTAAGGGTTCAAATGCCTCTTGAAATAGACTCATTTTCTCTCTAAAGTCCTTATATCCTGAAATTAAAAAGAACAGCCAGTTATGCACCTTTAAAACCTCTATTTGTAGGTGAATTGGCTATTTGAGAATTTTTTGTATGAGGTTGTCTTCTTTTTCTTGGGTTAGGTTGAGGTATCTTGTGAGTGGTATGGTACACCAGTTTGGGGTTAAGAGGATTTGGTTGATTTGCCAGTACTTGTTTTGTGTTTGTTCGAGGAGGGTTTTTTGTGTTTGGTTTTTTGGGAGTAGTTGTATTTGGGATTTTTTGGGTTGTTTGGTTGGGAAAACAAGTTTTGCATCTTCAATTTTTACTATTCTTGGACTAATAATTGCAAAGCTGTACTTTAACTCCGTTATAGGTTGCCCTTTTGAGAGTTTTAGCATGTTATATGCTGCTAAGCTGCTTGTTTGTGCATGTTGGCTGTTGTAGTTGCTCCAAGCGTTTTTCCAAGCGTTGTAGAAGTGGTTCCTAAACCTGCTAAATGTTGCAGGTGGTTCTTTTGTTTGTTCTGTCCACCATTTTACCATGTTGGGATACTGATTTAGTAAACCGTAAGCTTCGCCATCTAGTTTACAAGTAAAGATTTCAGAGAGGGTCAATTTATACAGCTTTATCACTAAAGCAAGGGGTTGTATCTTGATTTAAATTAACGAAAATACGGTCATTTAAAATTTGGAAGCCTTTTTTGTGACGTTTCCATCTGAGAAGGCCCTTGTCGCATCTAATGGGGCGATAAATGGGGAGATAAATAGTCTTTTGGGGTTTTATGAGTACAAGAGGATAATTACGTGGGTATTAGTGTGAATTAAATGATGGGGCTGAATGTGTGCTGGTGTAGTTTTTAAATATGTTTGGTTGGTGTTGTGTGGTGGGGTTTGCGATTTAATTTGTGAGGGTTTGTGTAGTGGTCTGTTTTAGGATGGAAATATTTTAATTTTAGTGAGAAATAGTTTAATTGTAAACCTCTATTAACTAAAATTGAAAGTGACGGTGAAGGCATGAAGTATTATTCAGAATTAGCAAAAATGCAATGTTTCACAAAAATAGACCTACAAAAAATAGTCGGCAACAAAAACACTACAGGCTCAATACTAAAACAATACCAAAAAAAGAACTACATAAAACAGATAAAACGCAACCTCTACGCCACCGTCAGTCTAGAAACAGATGAACTAATCGCAACTCGATATAAAATAGCAACCACCATAACAAAGGACGCCTATCTATCTCATCACACTGCCTTTGAATACTATGGATGCGCAAACCAAGTCTTCAACACCGTCTATGTTTCAGGCAAAACACGCTTCACAACCTTCAAATTTGACGATATAGACTACAAATACCTCTACCCACGCCTAACTGTTGGTATTGTAAAAAATCCTGATGGAATCCGCGTGACCGATATGGAACGAACCACACTTGATAGCATAAACGATTTTGAAAAAATAGCTGGCCTAGAAGAAGTGCTACAATGCCTCGAATTAATTCCCTATATTGAGGAAAATAAACTTTTAGAGTACCTAAAGCTCTACAACAAACATTTCCTCTATCAAAAAACTGGCTATATTCTCTCGCAGCTCAAAAACCCCCTGCGCTTATCAGACAACTTTTTTGATAAATGCAAACACCACATCGGTCAAAGTGTCCGCTATCTCCATAAGGACTTTATCTCCACTGAGAGTTCTGAGGTTGTTTTTGATAAACATTGGCAACTCTTTGTACCCAAGAAATTGATGATGATAGTTGGAGTGGAAAATTGATAATGAGTTATGATAAGTTGGTGCTTGCGCGGCAGGCTAAAGAGTTGGGTTTTCAGCGTGATACTTTTGAGAAGGCGTTACGGTTAGTTGATGTTTTAAAGTTTTTTGAAGCTGACCCTTTTCTATCCACTCGTTTGGCGTTAAAGGGTGGTACGGCAATAAATTTGATTATGTTCAAACTGCCCCGTCTCTCAGTTGATATTGATCTTGACTATGCCATAAATAACTCTAAAGATGAAATGCTGGCTGAACGAGAGCAGATCATTGATGTGCTTAAGAAGTACATGGCGATGAAGGGCTATGTTTTGAGTGATAAGTCCAAGTTTGCTTATGCGCTTGATTCGTTTGTGTTTGTTTATGTTAATTCTGCTGGGGTGAGGGATAACATTAAGGTTGAGATAAATTATTCTTTGCGTTGTCATGTTTTGCCCCTTGTTAGTTGTAGTGTAGAGAGTTTGGGTGGTGTTGGTGGTGGGGTTGGGGTTTTGTGTGTTGCGCCGGTTGAGATTTTTGCAAGTAAGATTGTGGCTTTGTTGTCTCGTACGGCTGCTCGTGATCTGTATGATGTTAATAATGTTTTGGTGAGGAGTGTTTTTGGTGAGGGGGAGCAGGAGTTGGTTAGGAAGTGTGTGGTGTTTTATTTGGCGATTAGTGGAGATGTGCGATTTGAGTCGTTTGTTGCTGAGGAGGTTGTTGAGCGGGTTTATGGTTTGGGTTGGTATCAGATTTCAAGGGAGTTGCAGCCGGTTTTGTGTAAGAGTGAGGTGTTTGATTTGGAGGCGGCGCAGGCGCGTGTTGGGCAGTATTTGAGGGGGCTTTTGGTGTTAAATGCTGATGAGCATAGATTCTTAGCTTCTTTCAAAAATAATGTGTATTGTCCTGAGATCGTGTTTAGCGGCGGAATATTGGAACGCATAAGTCTACACCCTATGGCACGATGGCGCACACGAGAAGAATAACAACCGCCATATCGTGAGACCAAAAAATAAAAGTTAAAAAGTGGCGCTTTTAAAAGTTCTATTAACTCTATTTTTAGGTCTCTATATGCATAATAATAATGTACGTAAAAAAATCTCTAAATCTAAAATGCTGACAGGCATCTCAGCTTTTTTTAGCAAATATTTCCACAAATTCAAAACGGTGCTCAAGTTGCATTCAACAGCCGGTTCGGGTTCGAACACAAAAAAGACAAAGGAGGCAAACTAAGTTGACCCCAACAGTAACCCTGTTACTTTCTAACATTCTAAGCTCCAATGTGTTACCCACGCTTATTGCATTGCTTACTACCACGTTGTTTGTCTATCGATCGTTGCCCTTGGTTCGATCAGAGGGGCCAGAAGAGCAAGCCAGAGCGCAAAAAGTTTTGGTGGGGTGTGTTATTGCAGGGGTGCTTATGGCGGTAGCGAAGCCTGTGGCGTTCTGGGTGACGGGTTGGAATGTAACAACGATGCAAGCAGGTCTGCCTGTTGAGTTGATTAGTGCGGTTGATAATCTTTTGCAGCTCTTGATGTACATAGGTGTCGTGGTCGTCATTGCTGGCTTGATTTATGGTGGAATCCAACTAAGCCGCACCAATCCCAAACCAACAACAAACCTCGCCACCTAAACTGCCAAAGATGCCCCTCAAAGAACTACTAACCCTCATAGTAGCTATCCCCACCTTTCTTTTCCTATCTGCTATTTTTCCCCAAACCCACGCATTGTTTATTGTAGGCTGGTTGTTATGTTTAGGCTTTGATCTACAGTCAACCTACAGGTTTTACCTTGAAAACTCAAGCCAATTTCAGAACAATGAGCGCAATAAACTCTTCGTATGGCTAACAAAAAAATTCAACTTCAAAAAAGCCACAATACTCTTCCCCCTGCTAATCGAAATCCCCCTGCTACTGTTTTTTGCCCTTCTACCCCTACAAACCCTACACACCTACCTGTTCCCCAACACCCCAAACCCACTAATGGTTTGTATCATGGCAAGTTTTGGCATATGTGCAATCGGTCACCTACAAGCAGCCCTAAAAAACACAGAATACAACTACAAAACAACCCCAATATGAGCCATGGTTACGCCAAAACGACACAGCGACTGTGTCGTTTTGAACCAACCATGGCACACCAACAAAACCACTTCTCAATAAACACTTGACAAACACCACAAAAATACCGCTCACTCAAACAACCCACTAACATTATCATAAATGGTATTTTTGCCGTCTATCCGTCCTGCTAACACGTTCTCGCTCAACCTTATAATTTTGCAACATAACCCCAATCTTGACATTACTCCAAAAACCATAAAACTCTTCTCTATTCTCAAAACTATCACCTACCAACTGCCACAAAACCCCTTGAATCTGATCAATCGTAACCTCCACATACCCTACCTCACGAAGCTGACCCAACGCACGCTCCAAATCCCACTTAGCCCTCAACGACCGCTCTTTATGTTGTTGCTCTTGGTATAATTTATCTGCCACTAACCGACCAAAATCAGTTAAACAATAATAGTTATAGCCATGACCTTTTGGATTTGATATTAAAGAATTGTTTTTCGATGTTTGTGGTAATATTATTGATGGTTTGAGAATGTGCGCTTTAACTAGTCTTGTGAGGCCGCATTTGTACTTGTTTTCTTTACTGAGCTCTTCGGGTTGATCTTTCTTTGGATAGGAACTAAATTCTATGCCATAAGTTTGACATATCTCATTCCAGATAAGGATAGACTTGCCGTGTGGTTCATCGCCTTTCCTCATCAGGTTGATGATATTTTTTTCTATTTTACCCGGCTTAAAACCATGTGATTTCACCGGTGTGGACATTTATAGATCCTTTCCTAACTGGATCGCAACGGCTGCAAAGAACTAACTCCACCTCTTCTTTGTCATTGTCGTCGTTTTCAGTGTTGATTATTTTGTTTTCGTGGTCATTATCGCATTTATCGCAGTGAACCAAAAATGTATATGTGTTGAAGTCTACGCGTTCAAAGAGCAGGTTTTCTTTTTGAGCTGTAACAGTTTTTTTCTTAAAATTAACCTGATGAAGACGCCCACATTTGCAAGTATGTTCAACCGATAATAACAAAGCCCGCGGCTTATCTTTCATATCGGTTTTAGACCTTTGCTCCCTATCATGCTGGCTATCTGTTTGTGAAAACAGCTCTTCAGAGTCATCTGTACCATCGTTGTTGTTAGACCATCTGGATTGCAAAAAATCTGTGGATGTGCCCTCTTCGTCTTCTCTGTCTTGGTTGGGATAATTGGGTGGGTAGTATTGTTCTTCTTTTTGGGTGTGTTGGGGTTGGTTTTTTTGTAGGAAGGCGGTTAGGAGTCGGGTTAGGAGGTGGGTGGCTATGGGTTTTTGGTATGTTTCTGCGAGGTTTTCTTGTTGGTCAGGGGGGAATTTGGATATGAGGTGGAGGTGTTCTAGGGTGTATTCGGGGTATTTTTTTAGCGATTTTTCAAGAGTTGCTCGTGCTTGGGGTACTAAATCGCTTAGGGAAAGTATCCATTTGAGTTCTTTACTTGATAGTGCTCCTTTGTAGGTTTCTTCGAGGTTTACGCCGTTGTCTTGGTCGCTCTTTATTACGTCGTGGAGTTTGAGCCAGTTGAATCGTCCTCGTAGTTTGTTGTAGCTAACGCAAAATGCTTTGGCTTGCAAGTCGTCTGCTTCGCGAATGATGACGGATATTTTTGTCCAGCCAAGTTCTTTTGCGATCTCCCAGCGGTGCTCTCCATCGACTAATTCATATTCTTCATCAGCCATCAATCGTACTACGATGGGCAGGGTTTTTTCGGGTCCTGCTTGGTGCATGCATTGTTTGAGAGCTTCTCGGTCTTGCTCGTCCATAAAGTTGGTGTTCCAAGGGTTAGCTCGGATTTGGTTAAGTCTAAGGTTCAAAAGAATCTAGCTCCTTGTCAAGGTATTGGCCAAGTTTTAGGGCGGCGCACTCTTTGGGCAGAGGTGGGGCAGTGCGTTTTAGGGTTGTAGTTAGGGCGGAGAGTTTGCCTGTTCCATTTTTTGTTAGGTTGGCAAATTTTTGCAGGTGCAAGCGGTTTGCTATGAGTTTGTCTGCGGCAAGTATGGCGGCGGCTGCAACTATTTTTGGTCTGCAACAAGCTACAATGCCTTGGTTTTTGTGGATCATTTGGATGGCGTACTTGTTTAGGACGTTTGCGTAGGCGTTGTTTATGATGTGTTTGTTTACAAGCAGGTTTATGGTTTTGTTTATGTGTGCGGTGATAAGGGTTGTATCGGGGATGCGGTTTTGGGTTTTTATGAAGCGGTTGGCGCGGTTTTGAATTTTCATTAGATTTACGTTGCCTATTAGTGGTGTTATTTGTTGGGTGTATTCGTCGTAGCTTAGGGGGTGGTTTTGTTGTTTTAGGGCGTCCCATATGGATAAGGCGGTTAGTTGTGTGGCGGTGAGGCGGATTTTTTTGGGGTTTTGGCGTCTCATGGAGCGGCGTAGTTTAAGTACATAGTTGAGAGCCATCTGTGTGGTATTGTTTGGCAGGGTTAATGTTTGTACTATCCATTTGGTTTCTTTGGCTATGGTTCTTTCTAGGTATTGGTATGAGTCGATTTCTGTGCCTACGGCTATGCTTGTGAATATTATGGGGTTGCTGGGTGGGTGTTTGGGTATGCGGTCGGCTGGGGGTGTGAATGCTATTGTTTGTTGGATTACTAGACCACAGTTTCTACATACTGTCTCTCCAGTTGTTTGGTCATGTAGATGGTTTGTTGTGTTGCATTCGGGGCAGGGTTTTGTTTCACACAATATTTTGCACCTCCACTCGATTTGTGGTTGGTGGTTTTGGGTTGTTGGCTGGGGGTGTGTTTGATTTTGAAGTTGGGGCTTGCGTTAGAATTTTTTTGTTTCTTTTTTTGGCCATGTTTTTCGCCTTTGGGCTTGCAAGCGTTGTTGTTTGCCTTATAAGCCCGTAAATCGTACGCTTTTAAAGCCGAAAAAAATTATTTCGCTTTCGGAAGCAAGCCCTTTAGCGTTTGTTGTTTCTGCATTAACTTTGTGAAGGGGCAGTTGCTGTTAACGTGTTAGGTTTTTAAGCTAAAAGTTGTTTGATTACGTGTATGTGTATGGATCTGTAATATCTGCTTGACTAAATCGCTCTGGTGATGCCGCTCAACAGCGTCTTAGCCTTATTTAAACAGACATCTAAAGTTCCGGCTTTATGGCTAGAATCAGCCAGACTTCGGGGTACATTTTATGGATAAGCACCTGATTTGGTGTTTATTGTTATGCTGTAGATGAGATGTTGTTTGTTTCGTTTGTTTTTGTGAGGTGTTTTATAGCTCTGTCAAAATCACTTTCAAGTTGTTTCATTTCTCGTGCTCTGTAGATGTCAAATTCTTTTTCAGCTTTCTCCATTGCCTGTTTATGAGAAACAGCTCCTTTACCCTCAAGCAATTTTCGCTTGTTGGCAAGCATTTGTCTATCCAGTTCTGCAATCCACACCGTCATAGTCATGGTATGTTCCTCTAAGGCTTGTAGTTCTGCATAATCAAGAAATTGCGACACCAACAAATTCAACACCTGCAATTCTTTCTCGCTCAAATAATTTTTAGCAACACGCACATCCTCTTTAGTGATATAGTTTCCATTAAACCCTAACTCTGCACTTTTTTGGTAATATGCCATTTTAGCATTTTGAAACTCGCAGAAAAACACCCAAAACCAAAAAATAACCCCAAATAACACAAAAACATTTAATACACATATTACCAATATTGGTAATATGAGCATCCCGGAATGGGCCAAAAAACACCAACAAAAAGGCACCACCATAGAAACACACAAAACAAAACAAGGCACCACCAACTACTACCTCCGCAAAATAACAAGCAAATACAACAAACAAAAAAAACGCGCCCAAAAAATCAGCGGACCCTACCTAGGAAAAATAACACCCCAAGGCCTCATCCCACCCAAACACCAACAAACCAAAAAAACCATAAACCCCACAAAAATAACAACCAAAGAACACGGCGCCACCCAACTCATACTAAACACCAACCAACAAACCATCCAACACCTAAAAACCCACTACCCAAACCACTACAAAGAAATCACAACAACCGCCATATTCCGCCTCATACACAAAACCCCCC
>Ga0123355_10002950_pt1 | contig 24163 bp, 13 predicted proteins | sample TergutEmb28metaG_3_FD_89872 | JGI IMG/M metagenome (GOLD analysis project Ga0123355, IMG submission 89872) | Embiratermes neotenicus P1 segment gut microbial communities from Petit-Saut dam, French Guiana - Emb289 P1 | ecosystem: Host-associated > Arthropoda: Insects > Digestive system > Gut ... | reverse complement strand
GAAGTAATGGTACATTGCTTTCACTTACAGATGTTGCCCCATGTAGCGTACCTGCTGCGTCCTTGAAGAAAGATTAGAGTTACTGGTTCCTAGAACTTCGGTGCAAGTGCAGTGGCGCTCAAAGTTAATGCCTTCAATGTGTATTACGCATAAAATAATCCATCTTAGTCAGGTTATTTACTCAAACGGTTCCCGAAAATTATTCCGTTTCCGCGTTAGGTAGTTTTCCGGTTTAAAGTATTATTTTACATTGGAAATAACTCTGTTCCGAAATTTATTTTCCGTTTGTCCAGGTTTCCGGTATATAGGGGGTGCGGTTTAGGCAGATTTCACTGTACCATATATTAACCTAGAATAAATATAGCAGAACCCATGTACCCACACCACCCTTCCTACACAACACATGCGAGATCTTGTACCCACTCCACCCCTGACCTCCCCACTGTATTCAACCCACACAAATAGAGAGTAGCTGGTTACCATTGTTTCTCATTTATCAACCTGAAGATAACCAATGAAAAGGGCCGAAACATGTAGTTCTTTATGTAATAAATTATACATATCTATACCATCATATAGTTGTGTTAGACAGGTATACAAATTCCAATCTAGTTTATTATAGACACAGTCGGGATGACGAACCTTATGATCTCAGAGCAGTGCTTATGAAAATTCAAGTGTGGGATATGATACCATGTTAAGCAGTATATGTTGGCTGATATTTTGGAGGAGCCAGGTGCCTCCATTTGCATAATCTCAGCAGTCAAAAGAGTGGCACCTTTTTGATTGCTTAGACATGGAGTATGGAAGCAGTAAGCTTCTCAGAAACATCGGTGTTTACCAGTCGAAATGGCGTCTCATTCTAGGAGGCTTGAATCTGTACAAATAATTATTTCTTTCACATTTAGGGCACTGGCACAACTAAATGTACTGCAGATATTGGCAGGTTGGCTTGTACTTTGTATTCTGGAAGTTATGGAAGATGCAAATTACAACTCAATGGCTGGCTATTGTGACAGAGGTTTATCATGTTTTTCCTCAGGTTAATCAGGCAAATATCAAAACTGCACCTTAAATTAGACCACTACTGCTTCTTTACACACCATTCATTATTGACCAACTGTCCTGTCATGTGATACTGTGTAGTATGGGCTACTGAAAGTGTCATTAAATGAATACAGCATAAATAAGTAATATGTAGATTGGATAAGTTGATCAAGGACAGTGAAGGCAGCTCACTGTTGGTGTAGTGTTGAATCATTTAACACTTTAATACTGGATGTTCATTAATTGATGCATTGTGTTGAATCTTTATAGGTTGATCTGGAGACGGATTTGGTTGCGGACTGTGAAAATGGAAACAGTTTAGTTTGTGACCCAACCATGTGCTGTGGCATTTGTCTGTTGGATGTCAGTAGTGGTGCAAAGACAGACCGTGGCAGAAATACTAGTCATTTGGAGTATGGTGGCCATGTTTATCATTCTGTGTGTGCAAATCTGTGGGTCAACTGTGTTGACTCCAGTCTGCCAGCATTGGCTGGAGGCCACAGCAGCTTTCTGTGAGAAAGTCTGCCACTTGTGTTGTACATGGTGAATTTTGTGATGAATAAATGAGGAAATGAGTGGTTTTAAAATAATGCTGGTTTCTATTTAATATTAAAATTATGTGTGAATGAACTGCCTTATTGTGTGTGTACAAATGTATGAAAGTTCAAACAAGCCTTACAGGGGTCTTAGAAGTAGTGAGGGAAAATAGGTCCTACTTTAATTTATTCCATATTTTGATGTACACTGTTTGTTCAGATATTGTTAAAATAATGTACTCTAAAATTTGTGTTGTATAGTTTATGGAGGGACTAGCCATCCATATTTTAAAATTGAAGTTTAAAGACGTCACTACCAAGGTAATGAAAAAGACATTACAACTAAGAGGTTACTCAATAGGATCTTGCATTAAAATCTTCTGGGGCAATCAGTTGCATCAGAGTGGAGTTAAAAGCTGGTGTTTTGGAGAATTGCTTTGTCTGTGTCAGGTTTTGTATGGTGAGTGATTAAAATCACAGATAAGTTTGAAACATTTGTCCCTTATACCTGAGACAGAACTGGAGCTCCACTTCAGATCTTAACAAACACTGCTGACAAAACTGGGCTATATGACATAAAATGGGATAAACTGTAGTCAGCTTAAAGAACAGGTGAAAGAAGTATTTGATTTAACAGTGCTGTCTATTGCTAATACTGTACTACCTATAGGGTCAATGATAGGTGAATGAAATATGAATATGGATCATAAGTGGAATGATAACTGACAGATGGAAACTGAAGTATTCTGAGAAAACACTGTTGTAGGCATGCCTTGTGTCACAAATCCCACATGGACTGGCTTGCAGCTGTTTGCCTAAACCATGGCATGGCTGAGTCAGGGGGAACAGTGGCAGAACGAGACTATGGGACATGTGGTAGGTTATTATCAGGTTAAGCAACTGGGTATCAGACGTAAATGGGAATGATGACTGCTGAATTTGACGGCCCTCAGCTTTCTTAGTAAAGCAAGGGTCATTGTGTTGACTAAGATGTATGTATCAGTGACTTATGGTTATTCCTGACATAGGTTCTGATAATGGAAACAAACAGGACTCCAGCACATGGGTTTTTAACCCTTTGAAGTCTGCATTACAATATGAAAGTACTTTTCCGTCCATTGCTCCCCAGTATCTGTGTTTGAAGGTTCCCAGGTTTCACCTGCTCGTCTTTCTGGTGAGGGTAGTATAGAGGTGGTGAGTGTCAGCCAGTGGTGCAGTGATGCTGACAGGGGAGAGCTGAACTACATTGACACAACCTGTTGTCCCAGTGACGCTGTACACCACAAATCTCACATGGACTAGCCCAGGATTAAACCTGGGCTTCCATGGTGAGAGGCCAAGATCTAACTGTCTGAGCCACACCACTGCCCTTTGAACTCTGAAATTTGAGTAAATTGTATACAAAAATTCAGTTTTTACTGCAGAGAGTACAGTCCATCTCTATTGCAGTGATGAGCTGTATAATGTTAGGGAAATAGCATTATTGCAAGAATAATGTGAAACACTTAAATACACTCTGTTGGCAAATTCAGAGTTTTTGGATGTTCAAACAGGTGTTGCGTATAGTTACCACTGGACTTTAAATTGTAACATGAACTGTGATGTGGCTGGTCACTCCAGGGGATTTTAGTACATTTATTCACCTTGAAAGCTATCACTACAGCCTTGCATATTTAATTGAAAACTTAAAGAGGTTTACAACAAAAAATGTTTTTCCACTTATATTTTGATTCTCTGTATACATCATGTAAGTTTATATGATATATTATTGTTGAAGGTACCTCATTTTAATCAATTTGTGTGATGACCTGAAAATGATTTGTATTATGTTCAGTAAAAAATTTTTATTTTGTAATGGCTGATCCCCTTCCTGTCAGCCACTTTAATTTCAGCTGTATTTCCCTGAAGCTGTGTACTTAATAGTCTTTTATTATTATTATTTTTGATGTTAAGAAAGAGAGAACATGGTTTTACTAGACAGTGTAGAGAAATGTGATATTCACAGTTACCATTATTATGGTAAATTACAAGTTAAAAGATGTCTCTGTACATGCTGTGCAGGCATATGGGTGAGTGGAGTATAGCACTATGCACTTAACCTTGGTAACAGATAAAAATGAAAGGCCAGCTTTATGCCCCAGCCACCTTACCACTGGTGAAAGACCCCCTGCTACCTGCTGAGTAGGAGACTGTGGACTCAACAGCCGGTCTGGACAATGCAGAAGAGGAGAAATCTCTTGCCCCTGGCAGGAATTGAACTAAAATTCCTTGGTAATCCAGCTTATAGCCTAGTCACTGTAGTGACTACACTATCTAACTTTTACCATTTTTATGGTAGGTGAAATTTACATGATTTCATTTCTGTCTGTCAGTTTTAAATGTTTTGGGCCATGTTTCGTCACTGCTTATACGCATCTTTAAGGCTTGCCACGGCTGTTAGTAAGAACAAAATACAATGTATTTTGTGTGGTCAAACTGTAAATTTATCTTTTCCTTTCCTCCTCCTTCAGAATTTTTGTCTTAAATGTAAGCTACTGGACCTGTAGACATTCCTCATACATCAGATGCAAGAAGAAATTCAGTTCTTCAGATTTCAGCAAGTTAGATGATTTATAACCAAACTAAGGTTTCTAGAATGTTCATTGTCATGTATGGTCTTAGGATGTACATTTAACCAGTGTGTGCCCGTTTAAAAAACTCAGTAAGGCAGTTGTATCAGAATTTTTATAATAATCTTTTGAGGCCTGTTGAGTGTTGTTTTACACTGCTTGCCCACCTTTTCTTAGTCAGTAAAATGCTATAGAATGAAATGAAAGTTAGCTGCAGGTCAGCTGACTCAGTGTGTATGGATTATTTTCCTTATCATTAACCTCTTCAAGACATGGGCCAGTTGGCCTATTCTGTTGTTGTTGTTACATGTGAAGTGAACTTCTCTTCTGTTTAGCAGTCTTTCTCATTATCTTTTTCCATCTGACTTACCATTTTCTGGAATTGATGCTGTTTAGTCTTGCAGATATTGTATTTTGGAGGAACTGGCTCCATCTTCGGGATAGATGTCTGTATATTTCTGCCAGACGACATGGTACTACATACCACAATGCAGTACCAGGAATCTTCACAGTTGCCACAATGAGAAGCTCAAACCTTTTTTCCTTGAGGCTTTAGTTTAATATTTCACAAGGAGTTTGATTTGCTGTCATCATTATCATATGTTATAAAATAGTTATTGGTGATATATTCACTGAACACAATATTGTATGACTTAAGTTGTTACATCAAATACGTTATGTTGGCTTAAAATGTAGTATTTATTGAATGTTAAATGCAACAGGATGCAGTATATGAATTTTTGTTAATGGGGTTGTGTCTGTGCATAATTAAGGGCCTTGCTGTAAAGGGAAATGTGGGAGTGGCATAGTTTCACACATTCTTGATGTCTCCTTCATGCCTTAACTGATTTATGCTGGATGCCCAGTCAGTGGGAGGCTGTGTGGTCCCCCCAACTTTATATGCTTTGGAGAAGGAGAAATCTCAGGCCGTTAAAGGCATCATGCTCATTCACTCTGTAGCCAAGTTTCTGTATGGATGATGCTGATACTCATTTGTTTTGTTGTACATACTACTTGCGTGACATCCTGGCCATTTGACAGAGGAAAAAAGTTAATATAAATTCATCTGTGAAAACTGAACCACAAACTGGCATAATTATATTGTTAGACACATTGGAATTTTGTCTGTAAGATTCTAAAAATCCCAGGCACCAGATCACTGTGGTGAGAAATGTTTGTATGCTGGCATCTAATATTTGTGGGTGCCAAGTATTGTAACTTGCTGCATATCACAATTCTGGTGTCTAGAATTTTGAAATGGCCACTACATTTTTGGAAAATTTGTGCACTTCTGGGTAAGACTATGGGCATACAAGAGCACTGTGGAATAAAACATTTGCTAATACATGTTTTGTCATCTGCTCTAGTGATGGGAGACAGTAAGTTAATGTGAAACAATGGTAAAATTTATACCTGTGTATGGGGTGTCATCTCAGAAGACAGTACTCTTAAAAGTTCCTGCCATGAGATCTTCAAATTTCATATTTAATCTTCATAAACCGACAAATTAGGCATAAGCCTACTCTGACTTCTGAACAAACTCCTGAACTGTGTTTGTTTGTCTCTACCTCTTTGCTTTGTAATGAAATAGTAAGTTACTGAATCTGTCATTGTCAATTACAATGGGGTGAGTCAACCATATTTCTCTCTAATCATAAGCTGTTCCAGTTGGTGAATAAATATTTAGTTCTTTCCATATATTATCATTATTGTTAATTTTGTTTGATCTGTAAATCACGTGACATCTCGATAATTTTATTTCTGTTTCATGTTTTGTTAACGTAAAGGGCTGATAATTTATAATCACCCAGGTCTGCCCTAATTTCAGTATAATTACATTTTCTACTGCATAATACTGAATATTTAGTATTACTTTTTCCTTCCATATGATGCACCTTTTGTTGTTATTTTATTGCTATTATTGTCATGTATCATCATCAAAACCTTTCTTATAATGAAAGGTAGGTATTTCTAGGTTATGCACCTGGCACTTTTCTGTTACGTATTAATTGTGTGAATGACGAAAATTTGAAATTAGAATATCAGATTACACACAGAAGCTGTACATTTTTTCAGAAATATGAACTATTACATTAAGTTTTATATAAAAAAACAAATTTAAAACATATTTGAAAGTAAATCATCTTCTTGCTCTCCTGATTAGTATCTGCAAATGGAGCAGCATTATTAATAGAATTAGAATCTTTAATAGTTTGGTCATCATCGTGATATTAAGCTCAAGACTACTAACACACTGCAGTACTTACTACAGAATTATGTTTCAGAGTTATTTATATTGGCCATTAGGCAGTGCACAGCTAATTGTTTGTTGTAATTTATGTTAAAATGTATTTTGTTAGAAATTATTAAAAGTACATTCCAATGCATATATTATTTTAAATTGTATATTCTCCTCTGATGCTTCAGTAGGGAGACAATAAGCAATAAATGTAAGATGTGGGATAAAGCGCCATGTAGTCTCACAGGTATGTGGGTTTTTCCTCAGTGATTGGCAACTGTACGGAAGTGTTCTTGGACTTTTGACTGGATGGTGAAAAGTGATGGTGAGAAATTTAGTGTGGTGATAGATCTTAAATGTGCTGTATGGATTATGCATTTAAGTAATTTGTATGCCATCAGCTGCAAAACATAGCAACACATTGAAATATTCAGTGTACATAAGCTTAATGTAATGTAGATAGTATTTTGAGTAGTAAGTGAAACAGAAAGGCCCACTGACGCTTTTCAAGCAGCAGATTTCTTAAAACTATTTTTTTTAAGCTCATGGTTCCCTGCATCATAATTCAGTGTGAATAAAAATCCAACAGATGCAACAGTATGCAGATATTTATTCACTGCAAAACTACTCTACATTTTTCGGGTGTCACAGAACCCATCATCAGGAGTATTAAAAACTGTACCCGCAGCCTCCGGTACAGGTCATACTACTTGTACCGCTACTCCCCTCCTACGTGGTCTGATCTGGACTGGTTTGTGCAATAAGTGCAACGAAGCGTAGAGGAAGAGGAAAGTAATGATGGCGTGGTTAACACCGACGTTCACGCACTAGTATACAAAGTCTTTCTGCCCGCTTCAGTGTTCCGCACAAGTGTATGGAGAACGTTACGCAGAGGAGTGTATCCGTAGCATATCGAAGGTATCTTACACCTCCGGACATGAGTGACCAGCTGGAGTTCTGCTGTTGGATTGATTGTAACCTCCAAATAATTCGTAATATTTTGTTCACCGATTACGCCCGTGTGACTCCTGAGGGGGTCAAACATACAAGGGACTCACTCCCATTCATTTGATCGTGATAATGCGCATGGAACAGCTGAAAATATATCCAAATATCGCTTTTTCGTCAACGTGTGGTGTGGTGTCATTGGTGAATAGTTCACTGGACCGCATATTTTCCTGCAAAGTCTGGCAGATGATATTTACGCAAACTGTTAGTAACACTCTCAGCGAACCCTCTTAGAGTACGTTCCTCTACGAACATGACGTCGGACGTAGGACTACCAGCATGACGGAGCACCCCGTCAGTTCAGTCGGGTCGTCTGGCAGTATCTGAGGTTCTGACAGTCTTGTCCATGAAGATTACCGAAGCCTCGGATGTGATGCTACGTAGTCTGATGTCTGAAGCAGAAGGTTCTTCCTAAACATCAGCACAGTTCTATTTGAATTCATGGAATGGTGAAGTTGCTAAACTGAGTTATTACATTTTCTTGAGAGACTGAGGAAGACCACGAAAAGTGTCAATCACGATAGCCAGCACGCCGAACCGAGATTGGAGAAAAGGATCGTCATATTCAAATATGTAGCCTTACCGCTACACCAACCTGCTCAATAGAAAATGTGCATCTTGTCTTTTTCTTTTACATTTGTCACATGCATAAATCATTGTGATATTAAGCCGTAAAGGGAAATGGAGGTACGGTTACACTTATTGTTAGGTCGGTGTTAGACGAATGTGAGTGGCCAGCATCATATCGCGGACGCCTTTTCTCGGGGAAAGAACCCCCGCTACCTACCGAACAGGTGGCTGGTTGAGCCTCAGATCCTGTCTGGACGGTCTGGAGATCAGAAAGTTTTTTATTCTCGTCGGGATCCGAAACCCATATCGTTGAATCCGTAGCCTAATTACTATAGCGACTACGCTGTTCCAGCTGCACACTATTTTATACAAATGTAAAACATAAAAACCTCCTCAATATTCTGGGCTGGTCTCCATGGCTATGTCTGCGTTAAGACGAAAAATTACAGGAAATGTGGTTGTGATCAGCAGCTTTTGTAAGCTTATTGGTTGAATCAGTAGCTATATACGTGTCCACTTATTTTACATAAACAAGGCCTTGTCTAATACGATGAGGGCTGTATAGCTCAGTTAGTATAGTGATGACGTTACGGCTTTAAACACTGGCTCGGTTTCTGGCAGGGGCGGATATTTTCTCTTTCTTCATCGAGCCAAAACTAGATCTGCCGTACTCCCTAAACTTCTAGCCAAATTGTACCGGCAGTTATTGCAGCGCCAGGGGTTGAATCTGACCACTCAATTAAACGAAGTGCCCAGGTGATGAACGCGTAAAGCGATGATTCTACTCCTACATCCGCCCTAATCACACAATGCTTAGTTAATCAACAGGACAACTTTACCTCCTTCAGGGTTCAGGTTTTCAGAGAATTGATGTTTGCTACTACCATCTTGGGGGCTGTGATAAACAGTAGTCAGATGGTTACAGAAGAGTTTAGGAATTTGCTACCTCTGTTACCAGGGCAGAAAGACATCTGAAGAAGGAGGCATACATTTCTAGGAATCACTTGTGATCACTACGAAACGCTCACTGTCTTATTCCAGATTAACACAAGCTTAACTTCACATTCACCTTTACTCTTACCATAATTCCTGCATTTACTTCTATATCCGCCAAGAAAGCCGCAGATATCAGAGAATTTTGACTCGATTCTTAGTGGTTTCAACTTGTAATAGGCGAGGTACTTTCCTGGAATGAAGGGCAATACGGATTCAATTGCTTTACTCCATTATGTGATTGTGTCTTCTGCAGCAGACTAACAGCGAGTTTACTGTAAACAGAGTGTTTCTAAAATGCTTGGAAAAATTTAGAAGTAAATAATCTATGCCAAAACCAGGAAAAAATTAGTTAACAATACAAGTCCGTTAAAAGTTAAATCTCGAGGCACAGACTGCAAGTTCGCCCGGCCTCATTCCATTAGACTTTTATCGTGGGGATACTTAAATACCCTGGCGCAATCAGTTCCAACTGCATATACAGAGACACATCACCGACGCATTTTTTATGCCTGTAAAACCATTCGCAACCGCACCCATACCTTTAAAGATTGTGACGGTCTTTGATCTAATATGCTCATGCGTGAATTGATTCTGGTGGAGAGTATTTCGAGAATTGTTGTGAATTGTGGCCTGATAAACAGTAAAAACTCAACAGTTATTAATTGGAAATGTGTACTGAACTATATTATGTCAGTAGTATGTAAAATATTACAGATTTAAACTATTTACTTTTAAATGTAATCTCTCAATTAAACAAGAAAAGACACTAATTTACATAACTAAGTTTTGAAATTTTTTCTTTGTTTTGTGTGAAGAACTCATTCTTCAAGTTTTTTTTTTTTTTTCAAATATTTAAATACACTCGGTATAGTGTACCGTTATTGGAGCCTTTACATATAATGTAAATCCTACATCTTCGACTTTACGCAAGTATTTAAGGCGTGTTAAATTACATACTTAATTACCAGATCCTCACGTGCCGTCAGACAGGAATTTATTGCGTTTAGTCGCCGTTCAAATCTCGAGAAGTGTACTTGTCTATTCATGCCTGAAATTTGTCCAACATCTACGTCATTATTTCTGACTATACAGCATCGAATAGTAGGATTAATCTGAAAGTTTGTGGAGGGAAGCGGCCGCGGCATAATGCCTGCACTTCCCTGGAGGGATTAAAGAAATCTGCAAGTAACCAATCAGGATAACCGGTCTACAGACCGAAATTTGAAACGTAAACTTAGCAATAAGGAACAGAAATGCTGAACCCTTGAATAATAAGCCCCGCAAATCATTTCTCATTCTCAGAACGTCTTGCCTCAAGAGTCGCGAGTATTAACACAGAAACGTAACGCCAGTCCTCAGGAGTGACTGAGAGGTACGAAGGACCACATAAACTAATGCGAAGTGTTTTCATTGAGAAGACCAGGCCAGCCTTGCTTGCGAAAATAAACAAGCAGCAATCCAGCACTTGGGATTTATGGTGAGCCAGTTCTGATGAAGCAGTTTCATTTTCAGTATGTTCCTCTGTTTATGCCTTGACCGAACAGCACCGTTCAGTGGGAAGGTCTGGCAATACTCTGTAATCGGAAGTCCTGGGTTAAATCTCGCCCTAGAACTGAATAGCCTGAGTCTTTAGGAATTTTTCCACAGTCCCTCCAGAAGAAATTCCCGTATAGTGCTTAAAATTTGACTACAACTTCTTCTCTTCTGGCATTTTACAATTCACTAATTATGCTACCATTTCATGATGTAGTACTGCACTTTAAACCATTAAGAACGAACACAATAAAGCAAACACAAATGAGTCAAACTTTCAGTGAACATTGTGTTTATTCGACCGTGCATCATCTTGATAGTTGAGTAAAGAGAGACCAACTTGATGTCACTTGCTTTATTATTTCTTTATATAATGCTCAACATGTTTCGGATGTTAACACATCCATCCTCAGGAGCTTGCGACTTATGTGGTGAGTTATTTCGTGGGTACCTCTATTCCTTACAGATCAATGTAACCCACGAAATAACTCAAAACATAAGTCGCAAGCTCCTGAGGATGGATGTATTAAAATCCGAAACATGTTGAGCATTATATAAAGAAATAATAAAGCAAGTGACATCAAGTTGGTCTCTTTTTACCCAACTTTCAGTGAACACTTTGCAGTGCCTTTACCCCTACACATTTGCCCAGGAATTAAAGTCAAGTTTGAATAGAGCAGTTTTATCGGAGGAAACGATTTATAAACCTACAGCCGATATGGACCCTGTGGAGAAAGCTTCATCTCCTATCCGGAATACAACCCCAATCCTTCCATTTTTCAACCCATAGTCAAGTCATTATAAGAGTCTGAATTATTCAATCTCCTTTAATTACATTTAAGAGGATATTAAAACACATTTAAACTTATTTTTTAATTCAATCACTTGTGAGCTTACGAATTTAGCTACTCTGATTAACATAAAATTGTCTAAAACATGTTTATAAAGAAGCTCGAGAAGCTCATATCAGGTAAAACAGTGAGAAAAATGTTCGATCTTAAAACGTTGCTTTAAGCACTTCCTTGTAATACTTCTCGCAGGAGCAGAATACACTCTGTTATTCAACATCAAGGTGATTTCATGAGCAAAGTGATAAGAATTAATTAATTTGGTTGAAATGCTGCCACAAGACGAATGACTTCCGCGGTGGTGGTTTCGTATCTCCTTTACCTTTACTGTATTTAATAAATTAAAGTATTCCATCTTTCCTCCGATTCATCACAAATCGCACAGCATCCATTTGCAACTTCTGGTTTGCAGTACACTGCTGTGGGTAGTACGTAGAAGTTTCTATTGGGTGTTCATATCAGTAGAGCGGTTGGGTCACTGCTTGACCGACTGACGAAACATCAGCAAGTACGGCTCACCTACGTGGAAATATTCAGTCTGTAAAGTCTAAAAAGCAAAGGACTACAGCGATAATGGCACGACATATAGTCCACGGGTGGACTAATAATGAACCAAACGAAAAGAATTAAGAAATTACGATTCGTCTACTGAATAAAGAAAAAAATAAAAAATGGAGAAACAATGATATCAGTGTTGTCTCATTCAGCGCACTGTCACTCTGTGGGTGTCTGTTTTAAAGGCTTTATACATTTATAGTTTTTAAAGATAGGCCTGTGTGTCATTATTACATTGAATTGAATAAAAATATATTCAATGGTGTAAGGCATGAAACATGAGCTATGTCATCAATTTAAGGATTTTGTAGTAACATCTTTAATAGTTCGTAAAATCATCGTGGACGTTCGCCAGAGATACAAGGAAATTTGCTAGGCGGAAGAGGAGACGTCGGGATCTTGAAAGTTTTCCCCATAAAATATTACGTCATATTAACTCAGATATGAAATAATGTAGTTTTGCCAATAAAGTTTGATGGAAAATCATCACCGTGAAATTAGCTGACACTCCTGCTGAGTAGGGAGGGAATGAGGCACAAGATACTGTTGCCAGCAGCACAGCTATAAGTTACTTTGCAGCTGAATCGATACAGAAAACATAAACCACAGCTTTGTAATTAACTTCCTCTTCATTACTTATCGACGTCACAACACTAACAGAGCGCAAAATGTCTTTAAGGGTTCACATTTACTTATCTATTTAATGATGCTGTCAGTTACCAAGACTAGGGCTATTTGGTGTCGAAAGGTAGGATGATTACCACAGAGTGAATGCGAGATGACGTAGAAAGAAGCGGTAGTGGCGTTTCAAACTGGGAAATTATATGGCGCGCATGGTAGATGTAACTGTTGATAACATTCATTCGAAAAGCCTTAAGAAAATGTTAGAGAATATCTATGTGTAGAGAGAGAATTACATTAAAATGATATAAATACAGTGGAGTGTTAGTGTGTTAGTTCCTTTAAACGTGTTCAGGATACGACGTGTCTTGTGAACATGTATTGACCTTCTATTTGCAATTAAGAAGGAAAATTCTTGGGCAGCTCAGCAAGAAACGAACTTACTTACTTACTTCCTAAAGCAGATTCCTTCCTGAGAAGCTAGCCGGTTCTCTGCTAGTCAAGGAATGTCCTACATTTTATGGAACCCGGAAGTTCAAAACCGCGTGGACAAGAGCCCTCCACCTGTCCCTATCCAGAACCAGATCAATCAAGCCCATGCTCTCCCATCCCACTTCCTGAACATCCATCTTATTATATCCTTCCGTCTAAGTCTGGGTCCTCCAAGTGGTGTCTTTCCCTCAAGATTTCCCACCAAAACCCTGTACGCATCTCTTCTCTCACCCATATGTGATACGTACCCCGCCCTTCTCATTCTTCTCGATCTGTTCGTCCAAATAATATTTCATGATAGTAAAGAACAGTAAGCTCTTTGGTATATAGTTGTACTCCACTCTCCTCTTACCTCGTCCGTCTCAGGCCTCAAATATTCTCCTCAGCTCCCTATACTCAAACGCCCTCAACCTAAGATCCTCCTCAATGCGAGCGACAAATCTGCATACCCTTACAAAACAACAGGCATACCTTTATCTTTACTTTTTTTTTTTGGATAGCAACCTGGAAGACAAAATTCTGCACCGAATGATAGCAAGTATTCCCTGACTTCAATCTTCTCTTAATTTCTTCCTGTATGGAATTTTGATTCGTTGGCGTTCCTCACAAGTATTTGAAATGTTCCACCCTCTCAAATATAAACTTTTATCAATCTTTTTTTTTTTTATTGACTTCGTCCTGCAGTCTGATCTCGAGACATGACCATGTACTTAGCTTTATCAGCATTTACTTCCAATCCAATCTGCTTATTAACAACTAACAAATATTCTGTGTTTTCCTTACAGTATGTACGCTTCCGCCCAATATATTAATAGCATCAGCATAAACCAGAATTTCACGTGTACCATTTAATTTCAAACCATCCTGTTTTACCTGAACGCTCGTAATGGAATAGTTTAAAAGCAATGGAGTTAAAGCAGTTAAACAGTTTTTAGTAGGAAACATGTCAGACACACTTTTGCCTACTCGAACTCTGCTATAGGTTTCATTCAGACACATTTTTATTGTACAAAACTTCCCTCCTAACTGCATCAGACGCTTTATTGAGGTCCATCAATAGCTGATACACTATCTCATCGTATTCTCATTTTTTCCAAGTATTTGACGAAAGCAGAATATGTGATTAGTAGATGACTTTTTGCGTCGAAATCCAAATTGATTTTCTGCAATAATTTCTCTGCATATGAAGTTAACATTGACAGCAGAATTGGGATAAAATTGTGTATGTCGTTGACAAAGTGATATGTCTCTATAATTTCTACGGTCTGTTTTATTACCTTCTTATAAATAGGTACAATAATCGACTCCTTCTACTTCTAAGATAGTTTTTCCTTATTCCCAATAGAATTCATAAGTTTATGGATCTCAAAGAGAATTTTTCTACCTCCTGCTTTAATTAATTCTGCTGGGACTTGATCAATACCTGGTGATTTGTGTCTTTTTAGCTTTACAATAGCCATCTTAACTTCAAATTTATTGGGCTCAAACAATAGTGGTTCTGCTGTATGTATTTTTGTTTGCTAACATCCCTATCTTCATGGTCATTCAATATCTGAGTGAAATATTTCCTCCACTTAGCCAAAATCCGGTGGGAGTCTGTAACCAAATCACCATTCTCATCCTTTACTATATTAGTTCTAGGCCGGCAACTCTTCTTAAACTCATTGATACCCCTACAAAAATCTCTGATATTCTTTATTTTATTCTTAGTTTCAAGTTAATCAATTTTAGATTCCCGACATTCCTCCCTCTTTTTTCCTGAAATGTCTACTAGTTTTCCATCTTACATTGCTTATATTATCTACACCAGTCTAATGTTGATCCAGTAAAAACTGCATTTTAATTTGTTTCCTTGTACCTAAAAATCGTGACATTTCTTTATCAAACCATGTTTTATAATGTTTCGGTTCATGCAGAACTAGACCCTCTTTAGCTGAAGTTTTAGTTTTCTCTTTAATGTTTTCTCAAACCCTACTTATATCCTCGCTAATATTTAAGTTCTCCAAAACTGCAAACCTGTTTCATATCTTAATCTGATACTGTTTCGTAACCTCTAGCTCACTTAGCCTCCTGAGATTAAATCTTTCCACTTTAAATTTCTGTATTTCTTTTCTTTTCTTTTTTCTTTATTTTTACCTACTGCCAATCTTGTCTTAACTTTTGCAATCACCAGATAGTGATCAGAATCACGTTTGGTTGCCCCAAAAGGTCGTACATCGAATATACACAAATACCGTCTCCTATATGTCAATATGTGATCAGTGTTACTCTGAGTCTTCCAAACAGGAAAGTTCAGGTGTACTTTTGAACGTTCCGGTACGGAAACATCGTGCTCTTAACAACCAGATTTTTTGACGTGGCAAAGTTTATTATTCTAACACCATTATCTTTACTATCTTGATGTAGACTCTCATTCCCAACTGTCGGTTTGAAAAAAAAATTCTCTCCTCACTTTTGCATTAAAATCTCCTACTAGAATATTCATACGATACTTAGGAAAGTGATAGAAAACCTGCTCAAATTCCTCATAAAACTGTCGTTTGAATCATCACGTTTATCATCACTTGGTTTATGGTCATTCACAGCAATGATATTACACAGGCGACCAATCAGAATTATGCATGACATCCTATCACTAACATACTCTGCTCTCTTAGCTGTTGATAGTGATCTGTGGTGTACAAAAAAAATCCTGTTCCCAACTGCTGATTTTCGTTTTTCCATAAAACAATTTTATTCTCCTGCTCTTACAGTGCTGTTTTATTCCACCTAACCTCATGTACTCCCACTAAATGTAATTTATACCTTGCTCATTCTCTGGCTACTGTCGCATGTGAATCTGACTTATACACACACCTTTCATTCCGTGTACCAAATCTGATGTCCCTTTTGCATTGCTTAGGCCGTACCACAGGATCAACACAGGCCCAAGGAACACGTATCCATTTCGTAACAAGGCCAGATTTTACGGTGAAAACTTGTTACAACCTCGCCCAAACCCCAGGTGGAGGACCACCCCTTGTCGGCTGTCCGCTACTGCTTATTCTATATATCCGCAGCTACCCTCCATATTGGAAAGCTTCCTCCTTCCGCAACCCGAGGAGACGCCATACTGTGGTGACAAGGACCCACTTATCGTGGCTGCAAGGAAGTAACTCGTTATGTAATTCTGGTCTCATAATGGAGTGAAACGGATATCAGGGGACGACTTTTTTTTTTGCGTCACTGTACTTTTAGACACGACGCCGTGGAGGTTCGTAGATAGGTACCAGACTTTCTGAATAGCCTAGTGCTTCCATCCTCCACGCCTAAAATAACGGCTGCAGCGTATTGAGAAGCGTTTAGTTTTCGCCACCAAGGAGGCAGTATAGCTCAGTCAGTATAGTGACTCCAGAAGAATCATGTTTAGATTTCCGGCAGGGTCAGATTTCGTTCTTCTCTAAAACATCCAGGCTGCCCGTGCTGCCCACACTGCTTTCTGTTCGTAGCGCTTTTCGCGGAGGGTAAATTGGCCGTGGCGTGAAGCTGACCACTCTCCTTTATTTAGTGCCGAGGTTAAATTAGTGTGGAGCACCTGTATTCTAACATGTGCCCTTATGGCGTGCATAAGGGCAACTTGATATCTCCACCAATCTACATCGCGTACAGACGACAGCAATGTCCAAGTGTCAGCGCGGCAGGAAGCTCCAATCTCACATAGTGATCCTATATACTGTGGCTCCTGTATGTGAGTAATTCTTCTGCCTTGAGGACGACAGCAGCTGCTTCGTCAGAAGGACTGCTGTCTATCAATCAGACTACACGGCGTAGCACGTCAGGAATTCTTCCTGTCTTTTCTGACAGTTTTATTCTATATACTAGCCATGCATTGTCATATTCAGTACGATAATACTGCAGCTGTTCGCCTTTCTTGACGTGACGTGAGCCCACGAAAACTGCCGATGCGTTGCGTTACCTGGACGTACAGATGTGTCAATTGTTTTTCGTCTTAAATTGTGACGTAAAGGCGAGAGCATATCACGTAATAAAGCAACTTCACACGTTGCTTAAAGAAAAGAATAGTTTAGGATCGTCTTTTATTGGCGCCCTCATTTGCCCACTTGTCTGCACTGCCTTCAGGAATCGGAAACTGCTGTTGATTTACCTTCTGTTCTGGAAACTGCCAACGTCATGAGCGGACTATGTCTGAATAAGTGACAGCGCAGCTTACTGTAATTGTTTGACGTGTGTGGGACTTAGATCCACTTGTTTCCTGAATTATAGTGCAACAAAATCTACTATGTGGGTTATAGTTGCTTTACAATATTTACACTGAAGTAGTAAGAGTGCAGCCCTTAGTTTTTAACAAAGTACAGTTCCGTAAGTTTTTACCAGCGTTTCGAGGGGACCTAATGTTTCCAACATCTAGCTTGAATACCGAATTAGGAGATTCCTCTGATACTTTGGTAACCGAATTCGAGAACCCGGGACTCCGCGGTGACAAGCCGGCTACTACCTGTGTCAGCCACTGTGCGGCCTTAGGCATTATTCAGTGGGCTGAAATAATAATAATAATAACAATAATAGTAATAATAATTATAATCATTATTATTGTTATTATTTTCAATAAATCAGGTGCATCTTGTGGTCTTGAGGATGTTGACTCCAAGCAGCCCGATAGGTGAGTATTAGTGCTTTAGATCGTACGGCCTTCGTTTTGGTGAGCAGATGGTGAACGAATTACGTGTTTCCGCAACGATGGTAACAGTCTGACGAAAAACAAGGCGCAATAAACAAGAACAACGTAATATTCATCGTTACCACTTTCAGATCTCATGAATCAGAAAGTTGTTTTTTGCATGTCCTGGGAGTACGGATTAAACCCCGACAAGCAGTGTATTCATCCTTTGCTTCGGTTCAGATTTGAATGAGGTGCCTCAGCCACAAGCGAGACAAGACCAAGTCGTCAACTCTGTGGCGGTGATAACTGTATTTTGCACTTTGTTTGACGTGGAACTTGCCTTGTTGTCTTTATTTAACACTTCAGCATGTTCTTCACCGTTTAGATTCACAGTGTTGGCTTTGTTTCCTTGGGTATCCGTAACACGTTTCGGCAAGCACTGATACCATGTTTAAGAGATTCTCACGTTCCACACACATGATATGTCACAATGTAACGTAGGATATTGCAATTTCCGTCTGCCACTCGCGGTGACAAGTATTTTTTTCTTAAAAAGCACAAAATCCACTGCAGAGTGTCATAATTATTGTTGTATATTTCATGTATTTCAATTAATTATATAATCTTAACTAATACGAAGTCAGCACAACTCCGTGACCGCAGACGACTAAGAATTTGTTACAAAATGGAGTGTAATCCCAACAAACTTGGCAACATTTGTTATTTTGAGGTATGGAATGTAATTGCCCAAGAGTCGGTATGTATCCCACAGAGAGCTTTAAAAGTTTTCCATAGATCTGTCCATACATCTTTCTGTGGCGAATTTAGAATAAAGGCCTAGCACTAAATTAAGTGCTTGTGCCTAATGTTTTGTAGTAATAATAGGAACAGTAGTACTAGTAGTAGTAGTAGTAGTAGTAGTAGTAGTAGTAGTAGTAGTGGTAGTAGTAGTAGTAGTAGTAGTAGTAGTTTTAGCGCATTAGTAGTAGTATAGTGGTAGTCGTTGTAGTATTATTATTAGTAGTAGTAGCGTATTAGTAGTAGCATAGTCGTAGTAGTGGTAGTAGTAGTAGTAGTAGTAGTAGTTGTTGTAGTAGTACCTGTGCATATAACATACAAACAGTAGCTCTTTCATTCCGTTTGGTCTATCTCAAAAGCCACGAAACGAAAGGTAACAGTAAGCAGCACTTCTGGTTTACTGTATAATGCTTGTAAGAAATACTGTTCTTTTAATAGGCCTAATTATTTAACGAGTTAGCGTTTTAAATGCGGGCCAGAACACGAGTTAATCTTTAAGTAAACCGAATATAAGTGCTGTACAAATTTAACCCACACCATTCTTAACAAGACAGGCAACACACGTCTAAAGTAACACTTTGGCGTGTTCACGTACTTTTTATATCTCTTCGGCTATCCTAAGAGCCCGACACCGTTTAACTCAAACACACGCTTTTGCGGCAATTTCATGTCGCCAGCAAATATAGAGTGTACTTAGGTGTTCATATAAATTGCCCGATATTTTCATTCGAATGTAAAACACGCTCAGATGTTTCCGACAGATTTTAACGACATCTTCAATATCCAATTTAACGAATGTGATAACTTAGCTGACGCTTGCGGAAAGACAGACGGACGGACGAAGCTAATAAGCACTTTCGCGGGTATGCGAAGACGCCTAACAATCAATCAAGCGTTTCTCGATTTGTTACCTGCAGACAGACCAACAGCACCTAAACACAACACTACCAACAGCAAACGTAGCGAAGATAATAAGCACTTTTATGCACATTTCAATTCCGAGAGCGCTAAAACCTCAAGAGTCTCGGTTTCACATCTTAACAGGACCCCATAGATAATGTGAAGCCGGCAGTATTTGGCCCAATACATGTATTAATTGAAAAGATGTGGCAGGACATTTCCATATTGCGGCACTAGCATCGCTGTTTTTGACCGGTCGTACACTAGAACCATGCGTTGGAATCTTGACAGCATGAATGAAAATTCACATATATTTTTGTTATCCTGTTCGGTAGGAACGTATGGTAGACTATTTTCCCTTAATGAAACCCAGTAGAAATTTTAATAGTAGATCTTCTGATCCTCCTCCAGCTCAACATTCTCAAGCGTTACAGTCTGTTGCAGAACTTGGCTTCCAACATGGTCTACCTCTATTCCGGGCAGTCTCTGATTATTGCCTGCCTGTGTGTCATTCCCATTACATTTACATCTTATTCAAAATCCTCCCTCCAACTTTTACGTTGATTACCCTTTTCCTTTTTTACTTCCAGTTCTGCTGTTGCGATTTGTTTTATCATTCGTTGGTTTTGCATGGTTTAGCAAGTTAAAGATTTTAAAAAACTTGTACCCAGGATGATAAATTTGAGATTCTGACGGGATTAAAGTTGAATATGATGTCATGTAGTCTGGTAGAGATTTACCGAATTTTCGGAAGAAGAAAGTTCTGTTTTTTTTTAAACTGGGTATTCCTTAGACTAAGTACCTCGTTCTACCCTCAAAATGGAGGCAGTGCATTCTGTCGAAGCGTCTGCGAGTTTCTACCAAAATAAACGGCATGTTATACCCTACAAGTAGAGTCAGTGTTCTCCGCTGCAACGTCGATAAATTTATATAGACCGCTGCTGCGTGTTTGAACCCCAAAACAGATAAAGTACATTCAGTTGCAACTTCAGTCAGTATCCACCAGGTTTCGATGGGACGCATACCGGAATACAATAAGTTCTGCTATCCAAAACCAGAAAAGCATTGTCAAAAAATGAAACAAAACAAGGCTGCCTTGTCTAACGGTCACGTAACGCAACTCTGGGCTTTGGAGGCTTTTCATTGATTCATCTAAGGTCAGTTTGAAGGCAGTGTTGCTCCGCAGTGGAAATAAGTTCCCTTCTATCCCTCTAGCTTATGCAGCACACATAAACGGAAAGTACGAGAATCTTCAGCTATTGCTGCTAACAGTAGCTATGAAGAACACCTGTGGAATACATGTGCTGACCTAACAGCTGTAGCAATGCTGACTGTGCTGCAAGGTGGATACACTAAATTCTGCTCCTTTTAATGCGGAAGGGACAGTTGAGCGGGGGACTGCCACTACAGAATTAAAAAAATGGTCACTCCTTACAGAAACAGCTCCAGGCTGGTAGAATGTGGCACATCTTGGTTTAGGGAATAAGCCAAAAATCTGTTAACCTCCATCAAGCATCAAGTGCGCTTTCATAAAAAAAAATCTGTGAAAGCGATGGATAAAGAAAGCGAAGGATTTGCCCATTGCTGGCAAAAAATTCCCAAAATAAGTGAGGACAAGATGAAAGGAAGAATATAACGCTCTTCCCTGGTATGATATGGTCATATGGCTAAGTATGGCACCAACTGGATTAGCTGGAGGATATGTTAGCTGATACATTATGCATTTGTGTAAATTACCGGAAGTTTCCAAAAGTTAAATTTCTGATAATGAGATCCAAATATTGCACTTCTCATAAGGAGAAGGACAAATTCAGTTGTGGTTTCTTTCCCATGGCACAACAGAAGTTCACAATAAATTCTATGTGCTTGCTATTCCACTCCTTCTTGTGAGTTATCACTACTTATCTGACCGGTCAGCAGGGCGGATAACATGGAGTGAGAGGCGGACATAGACGTGCCTGTAGCCACTGCATCTAATAGGGTTTGTACAGGTTGACTTTATAAATGGGTACCAGTTGAAGTCCTGTCGTGGTACCAACACAGTCAAATAAGTGTTTATGTGCTGATAAAGCCTAATATGCGTCATACATCGTGCATTCCAGAAAAAAAAAAAAACTGCCCCTCTAAACAGATGCCACTCACCGTCATATATGATGTGTGGCTGCCCAAGTACGTAATTTTCGGTCTTGCTGTTTTATACAATTCTGTACTGAGCTCGTCATCTTGGCTGCAAGCCCTGTTCAAAAATCTGTATTGGGTATAAAACAAATTGAACTTATTTATTAGTCATACAAATGCACATCCTTACAGCCGGCACACAATCAACAAATGCATTTAAAAATATATGATTCATGACTCCTAACATGTTTCAGCACCAGGGTGCCCTCCTCAGGGAGTGTTTCTGCAGAGGGGAGGTGTGTTTATCTTTGTTTGCATCTGTTTATCAAACCCAGGATATTAATAACAATGTTTAATTCGTTTCTGAATACTTTCCTACATGCTTTTGAAACCAGTTTCCCAGTTAAATATAGAAGTATAAAAGAGAAAAAAAATGCTTGGATCACACAGGGAATTAAGATATCATGCAAACAAAAGAGAAGTCTATATACCCTCACTAAAAACAGCAATGATCCAAAGGCAAAAGCACGTTACATAATGTATTGTAAAATTACAAAAAAGTAATTACAGAAACAAAAAGGAAATTGTATGATAGACTTATAGCAAAATCCAATAATAAAACAAAACAACATGGAATATTATAAAGAATGAAAGTGGAAAATGCATCCAATTGGGCAGGTCCCTTCTACACTCGTGAATATGGGAAAACTAAAAGATCAAAAAACAGTGGCAAATGTCTTCAATAACTTTTTTCTAACAACTTCAGAAAAATTAAACAGATACAAATCTGAAAAGAAAGATACTACTTTGTTTTTAAAAGATTCATTTCCTGGAAACTTCCCTACCATAAACATAATTCCAATTACTGAAGCAGAAATAAAGAGTATATATAATAAGCTCTCTCAAACCAAAAAACTCCTCAGGTTACGATGAAATAACAAGTAAAATTATAAAATCTTGTGCTTCATTGATCAGTATTCCATTAAGCTTTATCTATAATTATTCATTACACACAGGTATTTTACCTGATCGTCTAAAAATGGCAGTAATAAAACTACTGTACAAGAAAGGAGACAAATTTGACATTTCAAATTATAGGCCCACTTCACTGTTATCAACATTTGTTAAAATATTTGAGAAAGCAATGTACAGTAGGTTAAGTCAACATTTACAGACTAACTATATACTAGACCCAGAACAGTATGCTTTTAGGAAAGGCAAGTTTACTGAGTATGCTGCATTTAGACTAGCTGACAGTGTACTTAAATCTCTAAACCAAAAGTTATATGCTGGAGGAATATTCTGTAACCTATCAAAAGCTTTTGACCGTGTGAATCACGAAATTCTGCTAAGTTGCATTTTTATGGTATTTGAGGAATAACTATAGATTGGTTCAGGTCCTATCTAACAAATAGAAAACAGAAGGTAGAAATAAAATTACCCAATTCAACTTATAATTTAGCTTCAGACTGAGGAATATTGAAGCACCCAAGGGTCCATTCTGGGACCCCTCCTCTTTTTGGTGTATATAAATGACCTTCCATTGCAAATAAATTCCCTTGCAGAACCAATACTATTTGCTGATGGCATTAGTGTTATAATTTCTAATGGCAATTTTATAGATTTCTCTTCATCAGCATACCAAGTATTAGCATGCATGATTAGTTTTCAGCTAACAAGTTAGTTTTAAACTTGGAAGAAACAAATATAATGAAATTTGTAAAAATAAATGAACCATATTGTGCACTGACCATGAGTTATAAGGATAAGTGTATAGAAGAAGTTGTAAATTTAAAATTTCTTGGTATACAAATTGATAATCACCTTAAATGGAGGAACTACATTGATCAAATACACCACAAACTAAGCGTAGCATGTTACATGGTTAGACAAATGTATCATAATGATAATCTGATATCGATTTACTTTGCTTATTTTCATTCTGTTGCGAGTTATGGAATAATTTTCTGGGTAAATTCCTCATACAGTACGAAGATATTCACTTTGCAGAATAAAATAATTAGCATTATGATGGGTGCACACCCCAGAAATTCATGTAGAAAACTAAAAAATTAGAGATTTTAACAGTCCCAAGTCAATATATATACTCATTGATGAGTTTATTATTGGAAATCAGGATAAATTTCTGTCAAACTCGTCAGTACATAGTATAAATACAAGAAATAAACACCATCTACATAGACCTATTGCTAACCTGCCTTGTTTCCAAAAAGGCACATCCTATACTGGGATCAAAATTTTTAACAACTTGCCAAAAAGTATTACAAGCCTTAGGAATGAAAAGCCACAGTTTAAAGCAGCCTTAAAAAATTTTTGTATGCACACTCCTTTTACTCTGTGGATGAATTTTTGGCATATACAGATGATATGCATTACTGACTTATATGACTGTGTCAATTCTCACACTGTAATAATTTTATATGTCTAGTTTGCTTTTGTATGTTTTTTGACATCTTCTACATCCTATTGTCTGGTGACAGCCTCAGGGATCTACGTATGTATGTATGTATGTATGTATGTATGTATGTATGTATGTATGTATGTATGTATGTATGTATGTATGTATGTATGTATGTATGTATGTATGTATGTATGTATGTATGTATGTATGT
>Ga0123355_10002949_pt1 | contig 24176 bp, 17 predicted proteins | sample TergutEmb28metaG_3_FD_89872 | JGI IMG/M metagenome (GOLD analysis project Ga0123355, IMG submission 89872) | Embiratermes neotenicus P1 segment gut microbial communities from Petit-Saut dam, French Guiana - Emb289 P1 | ecosystem: Host-associated > Arthropoda: Insects > Digestive system > Gut ... | reverse complement strand
TTGGACTGATATAGTGACAGGAAGTTATTTTCAAGTGTATAGGTTAAGTCAAAAAGGAAATGAGTTGATAGTTAATACTTATTTCAAGGCAGATTATTTAAGGGCATTGAATAATTGGACAGTTATACTAAAGGTAAGTCAAGCAGATGTACAAGGCATAACAACAGTACAGGTAACAAAGTCAGACGCAATATGCGTTTCGATTTTTTATAGATATGCAATCAATTAGTAAAATGGTCTCTCGATAATAGAAAAGCCAAGAGGTATGAGAATATGCTTCCATTTTTTATTGCTACTTTAAGTCATTTTTTTTGTCCAAATAAAAAAATGATTTGGCATGGTTGTTTTTTACTTCAATTAAAAAAAGAGCAAAGTACGGATAGCATAGTTGAATAGCTTAATATATATACTAAAAAATGCTATATTATTGATAAGGAAAGGGAAATCCTCATCACAAATAGGCTTATATTAAGAACTTATGATATATCTGATGCTGATAGATTAGTAAGGCAATATCATTATGCGACTTATGAGCGGGATGATATGGTAGGTTTTACAGCCCATGCACTCGATATTTTTAGGAGAAATTGATAATAGGGGCAAAAATATTTGCTTACAATAACATTTTTGCTACAAGAGTGTTAAATTCGTATACTTAATAACAAATCTATTAGTGATGCGATTAGGCATATTTCCATTGTATGGGAGTTCAATGAGCTCCCGCACCTTATAAAATTTTATAAGGTACGAGCGGTTATTAACCGCCCCTACAGAAAGAAAAACACTCATTTTGCTTATTAAGCAAGGACATAAATTCAGCACTCCCTTTGCGATAACCTCTTAGTAGAAAAATCTTGGAAATAAAAAACAGAAATTTCAAAAAGATATGTACATTAAGTGGAGCAAATAAGTATATTTTTTCGGAACATCCAAGAGTGTATTCCCTATAAAGCTACTTAAAACCACTCATGTGGGGCTAAAACTATCCCGTATCCCTGTATTTTTTAATAACTCCATCTAATGTTGTACACACTTATTTCAAAAAAATAGTTGACAAATATAAAACATCGCTATAGAATGTATGCTAATATCCGTACAAAGGTGTGCTAATTATTTTTGGTGCGCCTTTTTCGTATATAATAGGGAGAAAATAATATGACAAAAATTAAAAGAAATTTATTAACCGTTATAAGTAGTAATAAAGTTATAAAAAATCTAATATTTTTTAATTAAACAAAATATATTATAATAATATATTTGATTTATATCATCGGGAGGGTTTTTATTATTAAAAAGAAATTTATTTTACTTTTATGTGCATTTTTAATGCTGATATCTGCTTTTACTTTAACGGCTTGCAATAATGCTCCGCAAGAAGTAATTATTTCTTTTGTCGCTTATGGCGAAGATGCTTTTAAGCCGATTACAAGAAATATCGGTTACACATACGGCGAGTTGCCGATGCCTTACCCTATGCCTATTAGGTTAAATTACGGTCTTAGTTGGTGGACGGCGAGAGAAGGGGGCGAAAGAGTAGTAAGCGAAACTATAGTATCGCTTACTACAAATCATACTTTATACGCAAGATGGACATTTTTAGGCACAATTAGTCAAAACCAGTTTTTAGACAGCAATAGAAACCGTTGGGCCTTAGGAAGAAATAATGTAGGTCAATTAGGCAACGGAACAACAGATAACGAGGTTCGTTATTTTCCCGAACTAATAGAAAAAGAAACGCAGTTTAGCCAAATTTCTTTTGGCAGTTCTAGCCTTGCATTAGATGGATACGGTAATCTTTTTTCTTGGGGTAACGAATTAGTAGGTCAAAATACTTGGCAAGCCCGCCCAGCGCCGATACAAATAATGCCTGATAAACAGTTTATAAGCGCCGCAGGAGGCTCGTTTGGAATAGATATGGACGGTAGATTTTGGAGTTGGGGAGATAATTCGCGAGGGCGTCTTGGTTTAGCGGGTATTTATAGATATAGTGAGTTTCAAGGGCGTTATATATACTGGCCAGATGGTAGACGCTATCTGCTTTCGCCTATACAAATAATGCAGGATAATACCTTTGTACAAGTTGCCGCAGGAACGAGTCATACTCTGGCATTAGATACAAACGGTCGTATTTGGAGCTGGGGGCTTGGAACAGAAGGTCAACTTGGTGTTCCGATTATAATGCGCCATGCTTATACAGTGTCTAACACTACTCCTCAACAAGTCATATCTCCTCTAAGATTTTCTCGTATTTTTGCAAATAGAAGTAACAGTTTTGCAATAGACACTAACGGCGGTCTTTGGGGTTGGGGGGATAACGGTGTGTTTAATCTAAACGGCGCATTATTGGCAGGCGGTTGGTTAGGCGACGGCACTACTACAACCCGCGCCAGGCCCGTTAGGATAGCGCAAGGTACTAGATTTTTACATGTTTCTACAAGTGGTCGTAATACCGTTGCAATAGATATACACGGTAGGCTTTGGAGCTGGGGCGTAAATGTAAACGGCCAGGTAGGCGACGGTTATACTACTGTTAGAATCGGTGCTATAACTAGTCTTAATAACGATCGTCTTGCTCCCGTGCATATAATTCAAGACACATTATTTTCTTACGCTTGTGCTTCGGGTATGGCAATAGACATACACGGCAACTTTTGGGGTTGGGGTTCCATATTTAGTGAAATAAATAACAGTGATTTCCCTAAGCAGTTTACGCTTGGAGAAATATAAAGTAAAAGCGTTAAAATTAGTATAAAAATAAAAGCGGCTACAAGTATTTAATTCAACTTGTAACCGTTTTTTTTATAAGTCTCTACAACTTTTATAACCGTGTTAATATAGTTTCTAATCTTTCTAAAATTATATCTCCGCCCAATAGCTTTGCCATCTCTGCAGCTCCGCCGGGAGTAACTAAAGAGCCTGTTAAGGCAAGTCTAAAAATTAGTAAAACTTGTCCTTTTTTGTAGCCATTTGTAATTGCAAAGGTTTCTAATATTTCGTTAAGATTGGTTAGCTCTTTTTTATCTAACTTAGTCTTTAATTCTTCTAACAAGCTAGGTAACATGGCTTTTGCGATTGCTACATCTGTTTTCCACTTTTCGTTTATAAATAAATTCAAATCAAAATCATTGAATGCTTTTATAAAACCGCATAGCTCTACAACATCGTTTATAACAATACATCTTGATTGCAGCAGCGTACAAAGATATTTTTTATCTAAGTTCTTTACATGTTCTAAATTCTCGAGATGCGGTAGCGCTAATTTATAAAAATCTTCTTCATCTAATTCTTTAATATATTGCGCGTTCAGCCATTTTAATTTTTCTATATCAAATATCGAGGGGGATTTAGAAAGTCCTTCAACATTAAACATTTCAACAGCTTGGTTTAGAGTAAATTTTTCCTCGTTACTTTTTGGACTCCAGCCTAGCAATATAATATAGTTAAGTATAGCATCGGGCAAAAAACCGCTTTTTACAAAATCGTCAAAGCTGGCATCGCCGTCTCGTTTAGATAGCTTATGTTTGCTATCACGCATAATAGGTTGCATATGGATATATTGGGGTAGTTCCCATCCTAAACCTTTATAAATATGATTATATTTGGGAGTACTGGAAAGATATTCTGTGCCACGCATAACATAATTTATGCCCATAAGATAGTCATCGATTACATTGGCAAAATTGTAAGTGGGCATGCCGTCGGATTTTATTAAGATACCGTCTTCTAATTCGTCGTTATCAATTGTGATAGTGCCAAAAACCAAGTCTGTGTACTCTGTAGTGCCGATAAGAGGTATGTTTTGGCGAATAACATGAGGCTCGCTATTAGCTAGTTTTTTAGCAATTTCTTCTTTAGATAATCCTAAGCAATGTTTATCGTACTTTGTAGCGCCGCTTTCCCGCTTTTTTTCTAAGCGCTCCATACTACAAAAGCAAAAATAAGCTCCGTTATTTTTTACCAACTGTTCTGCATATTTGCCGTACATGTTTTTTCGTTCCGATTGTATATAAGGACCAAATTCTCCGCCGACATCGGGGCCTTCGTCGTAGACGAGTTCCGCTTTTTTTAATGTGCTATAAATAACCTCTTCCGCACCGTCAACCTTGCGTTCTAAATCGGTATCTTCAATCCTAAGGATAAACTTACCGTTATTTTTTTTTGCAAATAAATACGCATAAGCAGCCGTGCGAAGCCCTCCGATGTGTAGATACCCGGTAGGACTTGGTGCGAATCTAGTGCGTACAGTAGTGTTAATATTTTTACTCATGAGTATTATTATAATGTAAGAGTAGATTAGAAGTCAAGTTATCATTTATAGCATGCAACAACTTGCAAATTTTTCTATAATATGTTACTCTATTTAAGATGGATAACATAAATTTTTCAAATCAAAATTGTCCTTGCCCTAATATAAAGTGTAGAACACATGGCAGCTGTAAATTGTGCCGTAAAAATCATAAGGATAAAAATATGTATTGCAATCTAAAAAACGGAAGTTTTAGAAAGCGTGTTTGTGATATTATTTTCCCTATTAGTTTACTTCAAATTATATTGTATGTTTTTGTTTTGGGTTTGCTTAGCTTTACAATTTTTTATTGGGTGCGTATAATAAGTCAAAATCTTTGGGACGAGTTGTCCATGCGTATTATCATAATGGTGCTTACTATAGGTGCGGTTGTTAGTTTTGTGCTTGCGAGGATTCTACATAATCAGCTTAGGATTTTAGGTAGATTAAATAAACAAGAAAAGATAGAAATCAAAAAAGAAATTATTGTGCGTCCAATAAGAAAAGAAGAGTATTTGCTTTTGGAAGAGTTTTTATATCATGCAATTTTTATTCCCGAAGGCGAAGAGATGCCGGCAAAAAATATAATTTATGACCCGGAGATTTATAAATATATTAAAAACTTTGGCATTAAAAATGATTACGGTATGATTGCCGAGGTAGGCGGTAAGGTTGTATCTATAGCGTGGACGCGGGTAATAGGCGCATACGGATTTATTGATAGTGCTACACCGGAGCTTGCAATTTCTACTTTGCCACAATATAGAGGACAGGGAATAGGTGAAAAAGTTATGAATAAACTATTTGAAGAACTTATTAAGCGCGGCTATAAACGTACCTCACTTTCGGTGCAAAAGAATAATCCTGCTGTGCGGTTTTATAAAAGGCTTGGATATAAAATAACCCATGAAAAACTCGACCATGTTGGTAACGAAGACTATTTAATGATTAAAGAGTTAATTTAATAATATAAAAATTGTAAAAGCATAAAAAATATGTATAAGTTCGGGTAGCTGAGGTGTCTGCCCCTACAAGTAAATAATTATCACAATAATTTACTATATTCTTCCTTTTTTATATATTTCAATTGTACAAAAAAATAAATTTCTATATAGGTATAAATTTTCTTAATGCTGTCCATACTCTATTGGCAAGAGGAGAAAAAAATAAATACCTATGAGAACACAAAAAAAATCATCAAACAAACCACAAAAAACAAATGCACAAAAAGCCCACAATAAAAAAGTGGCGCTCTATACAGTGGTGCTATGTAGCGCCCTTATCATAATAACCCTAGCAATTGTGCTTCCGCTAACGCTTGGCGGCCCTGCTTATATTCCGGAGTCGGATGTGCCGGTAGTTGTAACGCCCGACCCGCCTACTCCGGAGCCGGAACAATTAGTATTGCCTATGGAAGAGTTTACAATCGGCAAGTTGCCCGCTCTAAACCGCTTAGTGTTTCATCAAACGCTAAATAATTGGCGTACGCACAACGGGTTAAACTTTAATGCTCCTATCGGTACGCAAGTACGCTCTATAGCTCCGGGTACGGTGCTTAGCGTAGAGCATACACAGCTTGAAGCATCTATTGTTACAATTCAACACGCTAACGGTAAGGTTAGCGCTTATCACGGATTAGCAACCGATGTTAGAGTAGAAGAGGGCGATCAAATCCCGGCAGGTTCGATTTTAGGAACTATTGCGCCGGTTAGACCAATCGCCAGAAGCGAAGGCAGCCACTTACATCTGAGAGTTAGACAAAACGGCAATCTAATAGACCCGCTTACGCTTTTTCCGGAATTAGCGGAATATAAATAATTTAACGTAGCAAAGCGCAAAATGCATAACGCAGAATGAAGAATAATGTTCATTCTGCGTTTTTTGATTATTAGCCTTGTTTCGTAACTTACTGTGGCAAAGTCTAATGCATCTTTTGAGTTAAATTGCTGTTTCTTTAATTCATCGAAGGTATCTCCGTTCTTAAAAAGAACAACAAATTTCCCTCAAAAATCTACACTTTATCCAATCACATTAGGTTACGAAAAAAGTCTATTATAAAATAAATCAATTATTTATCATTAAAACAAAACGCTTGACGGGCTGTGTTTTTTTTGTTACAATTTTTTCATAACTATAAAATCAACAAAACAAAATCACAAACGCAAAAGTGCTAAACACTTTTATAAGGAGAATTTTTATGAGGAAAAAGCTAGGATTACTAATTGTAATCTTTATGCTGTTAATGGTTGTGCCTGTTATCGCCGGTTGCGAGAATGGTCCGACAGCAGACAGCATAACAATTGTGCCGGGGCAAGCCATAGAGATGACGTTAGGTGTGCCTATTGGCGATAATGCCGGTGTACGGCAATTCGAGGCTATAGTAACACCGGAAAATGCCCGTCTAAGCTGGGAGAGCAATAATCAAAATATAGCCGGAGTTTCTAGGGACGGAATTGTTACGGCAAGGGCTGTAGGAACTACCCGTATTTATGCGGTATCCGGCAGCAGAAGGCAAGGTGTTGAAGTAACGGTACGGGCACCTATGGCTACCGGTTTTATGATTGCGCCGTATTCTAACGTTGATAATTATTTGACGCTTGGTATTGGTTTAACTATGCAATTGTACGGAAATATTTCGCCTTTTCAAAGCCCTAACCTAAATCCGTACATAAACCGTAATGTAACTTGGGCGGTAACCGAGGGGACGAATATTCTTTCGGTAAATGCTAACGGAGTAGCTACAGGCCTAGCTTCCGGAGTGGCTACAGTCCGTGCGACAACAACCGGCGTAGGAGAGGGCGGCAGAGTATTTACAGCATATGCTTTTATCGAAGTATTCCCTGTATCTAATACGGTACAATTAAGTACCGATAGATTATATCTTTACAGTGGCGATGTATATAGAGTGTTTGCTAGAGCTCCTAGCGGCTATGTGTTGCCAAGTCCTACTACAACTTGGATATCCAGTAACACCAGTGCCGCTACAATAGATGCTAACGGATTTATCAGAGTAGCCGGAGTCGGCACCACAACAATTACAGCTACCGCCGGCAGTGCCAGCTACAGTATGGTTGTTACCGCCAGAGGCGGACAAAAACCGCAAGGCGCTATTACTACTCCTATGGATTGGATTAGATTAACAGGCAGAAATGCTACACCCGAAACACTGGCGATGGATTATTTTTTAGTAAACGACATTGACTTTGGCGGCAGCAGTATTACGCCGATTGGTGTATATAGCGCGGCAGCTCTAAATGCGGGCTATGCTTTTGCCGGTACTATGGACGGCAGAGGGCATGCCATAAAGAATTTTAGATTAAGCAGTGGTGCTACATTCTCGGCTACTACAGGAACATGGGGTACAGGTAATAACCATTGGCTAAGTGGAATTTTTGGCGGTACAGGTCCTAGTGCCGTAATCCAAAATTTAGCGGTTATCAACTTTATGGGCGGTCCTTCTAACGCTGTTCATAACGGTATGCTTACTGCACATAACCGCGGACTTATAGAGAATGTGTTTGTTTATGGTACACTTGTTAATGTTGCATACGGTGACGCAATGGCTGCTTGGAATGCTGCAGCTCCTATGTTTAGTAGAAGTAACGGCGCTAATGCAATAGTTCGCAACAGTGTTATTATGGTGCGGGCCGCCGAAGGTAGTGTTAATATGAACCGTGTAGGCGGCAGTTCAGATGCCGCTATTATCGATAATGTGTTTGTAGTGTTAGATTACGCCAGAGCAAATACTCATACTTCTCAAGGTGCGGTTACAGCTACACGGGTTAATGCCTTTATGTTAGAGGATATAGCCACAATAGACTTTTCGACTCTTTCCGGCGACTTTTGGAATGGGGCGATGAACGGTGCAGTAGAATTACCTACGTTAAGGAGGCAGGCTTAATTATGAAAAAAAGAATACTACTTATTATAACGGCATTTATAACCGTAATCATGACCGCCGGATTGTTTGTGGGATGTGCTGAGACTGCAGATAGCTCAAGACCGGAGAAAAACAGAGATTTATTTTTATTTAATCCTTACCGTAATGTAGATTTTTCTACAACCGAGAGGTTTAAAGCAGATTTTCATCTGCATAGCACTAACAGTGACGGAACGCTTTCGCCGCAAGAAAATATAAGACGCTTTAGCGAATTAGGCTTTGATTTTTTGCCAATGGTCGACCATAGCTATGGTGCTGGTTTGCCTGCAGGCCGATTTCATCAAAGACCGGCAGGACATACGATTCTTACTTCCAGTCAAGTCGGTGCCGGCACAAACAGCAGAGCCAATGCAGTAACTTGGCCTTGGAGCGATTTTGGTGTTACGGAATACTATAATATAATTCCGATTTTAGCGTCTGAGCCAAGTCGCCTTCATCATTTTGGAAGCTTTTTTACAGAGTGGCACGAGGAAGGTGCCCCGGGTGATTGGGCGGCAGGGCAAGATGTAAGAAGTATTTACAGGATGCTGGAATGTGCTACTGTGTACGACGGAGGACAAGGCAGATTTGAGATTTTCCATCCCGAACGTCATGTAACCGAAGCCGCCGGTAGCGAGGATTTTGCCGACCATTTGGCATGGTTGGATAACACAGAGTCTAACGCTTTACATACGGCAATTTGGTATCAAGAATTACTTAATAGCTTTCCGACAGTGCTTAGTATGGAAATGTTTAATCAAGACGACCGCCATCCCAGCCGTCATATTTACGATAGAGTTATGCGCGGTATGATGCCGGCCCGCCCTGTTTGGCTTAGTGCTAATAGCGACGACCATGGCGGACATAGCGGCAGAAGCGTAAATATAATGCTGATGCAAGAAAGAACGGAAATAGCTTTTAGACAGGCTTGGGAGCAAGGAGCATATTTTGCTAAATCGTTTGGAGCATTCGACCCCGGTTTATTAGAGTTAGATTACGAGTATTTAGATGAGTTGGAGTTGCCCATTCATGAACGGATAAATCAACGCTTTGGCGATAGATGGGCATACCTGCCTACCGTGCATGATATAATTATAGATGATTACTCCGGCTATATTGTAGTTAAGGCCAGTAACTATACGCAGTTCGAGTGGATAACGGAGGATGGAGTTGTGGTAGCAGACGGTAATATTGTAAATTTTAGAACAAATAGTGCTATAAGCGGTTATGTGCGCGGGCAACTAACCCGCAGAACTGCCGACGGTACAATTATGGCAACAACTCTTATGCAACCGTTTGGTGTAGGTTTGTTTAACCCTAATTCATGGTTTTTCCATTTTACAGGTTTGGATGTAACAACCGCCTAGCCTATAGGCGAAGTAATAAAATATTCAACTATAAAAAGTTCCCGCAATGGTATTTGCTATTGCGGGACTTTTTATGTTACAATATACTTAATGGCAACTACACTTAAAGGTGAAATAGCGGATATCCGCTACCGAAACGAGGAGAACGGGTATAGTATTTTAACGATTGATGTAGCGGGCGAGCCGGTGGTTTGTGTCGGTACGTTTGGACCTGTTACCGAGGGCGAGCCGATAGAGGTTAGCGGCAGTTTTATCGTGCATCCAAAGTTCGGTAGGCAATTTAAGGTAGAAAGCGTTAAAACAAGCGAACCTGATAACGAGGACGGTATTATCAGATTTTTAGGCGCAAAGATAATTAAAGGTATAGGGCCCAAAAAGGCATTAAGCATAGTTGCTAAATTTGGCAAAGACACACTAAGGATTTTAGAGTTCGAGCCTTATAAATTGTCGCAAGTAAAAGGAATTTCGCCCGGTATGGCAACGGAGATTGGGGCAAGCTATGCTGATATTAAAGGCATGAGAGAGGCTGTTATGTTTTTGCAAGGCTTAGGGTTAGCGCTGGCGACAGCGTTAAAAATATATAAAGTTTACGGCAGCGATACTCAAGCGATAGTAAAAACTAATCCTTATTTACTTATAGAGGATGTAGACAGAGTAGGTTTTTTAACGGCGGATAAAATCGGATTAGCAAGCGGCATAAAGCGGGATTCACCCTTTAGAATAAGGGCGGGTATACTGCATAGTCTAAAAGAAACCGCCGATAAAAACGGAAATACTTATCTGCCTAAAGAGCAGTTAGTGGATATAGCAAAAGAGTTATTAAAGGTAGAAGACGATTTAATTTTGAACGAGATTGACAGAGCATCGTTTGATAAAAAACTTAAAGTGTTGGATTTATCGCAGGACGAAAGTGTTTTTGATATTGATAATTTTGGACAAGTAGCGGCACCCGTAGGAATAGCGGTCATAGATGTAGAGTGTGATGAGGTACAAGACTACAATACTAGCCTTTACAATATAGCAGAAGAGAATGATACATTAAATAAGACTCCTGTAGAGGCGAGCATTGCGAGCTTAAATGATTTAGATAACGAAGCAGAAAATGTGTCCGATTGTAGGGGTGACATTCTGTCGCTCGAACTTAATAATGAATTGCAAGCTATAACTCGTCCTCTTGGTGTTGCTCTTATGCAATACTATCGCTTAGAGCAATCTGTCGCTCAAAAACTTACGGACATGGTGGCTGGCTCTAACACTATTCGTTTAGATGTTCGCAGTTTAATAGAAAATTTTGAGCGGGTAGAAAAAATTGAATTTCATGCAACTCAAATAGAAGCAATAACCGCCTCTACCTCTAGCGGAGTCAGCGTTATTACGGGCGGACCCGGCACAGGTAAAACAACCATAGTAAAGTGTATATTAAAGGTGTTAGAAGCGCTTAATAAATCCGTTATGCTTATGGCGCCTACAGGCAGAGCAGCAAAAAGATTATCCGACCAAACAGGAGCAACAGCCAGTACTATTCATAGAGCGTTATTAAGCGGCGGCGGCACTATGCAAAGCGGCGGTAAAAATAACTCTACTGAAAAATTCAGCACTGATGTAGTTATAGTAGACGAGGTTAGTATGGTCGACATATTTTTAATGAATATGCTGCTAAATCGTATAAAACCTAACACTCAACTTATTATGGTTGGCGATAAAGATCAGCTACCGAGTGTCGGAGCGGGCAATGTATTATCGGATATTTTGTCTAGCGGCTTTTTTAGTGTTAGTAAATTGGAGTATGTTTATAGGCAGGAGCATGATAGCCTAATTGTTACTAATGCACATAAAATAAATAAAGGTCAAATGCCTAATCTAGCGGCAAGAAGCGGCGATTTCTTTTTTAGCGAGGCAAGCAACCCCAAAGATGTTGCCGATAGAGTCGTGCAATTAGTTAGCGAGAGGCTACCTAAGTTTCTAAATTGCGACTCTAATAAAATTCAAGTGCTGGCACCAATGAAAAATGGCGAAGCGGGTACTATTAGACTAAACGAGCGGCTAGCAGCTATTCTTAATACGCAAGCCGACAGTAGAGAGCTTGCTACCGAATATCAACGGTTTAGAATCGGCGATAAGGTTATGCATATTGCCAACAACTACGACTTAGAATGGAGAAAATGGAACGGTAAATTTTTCGAGGACGGCGAGGGAGTTTTTAACGGAGATGCCGGTGTTGTGGAAAATATAGATGTAAAATCGGGCGAAATTCATGTAGCGTTTGAGGACGGCAGAAAAGCAATTTATACTCCTGATATTCGTAGCCAGTTGATTTTAAGTTATGCTATAACAATTCATAAATCACAAGGCAGTGAGTTTGATGCTTGCGTTATTCCGCTGGTAGCCGGCAACTATATGATTATGACAAGAAATTTATTGTATACAGCGGTAACCAGAGCTAAAAAACTTGTTGTACTTATTGGCGATAGAGCAGTTATAAAAAGAGTGGTAGATAATAACTATATTCAAAAAAGATACAGCTATTTAAAACCGTTGATGTGTAAATGCTTTGGGAAGATTGCAAAATTATACGGAGAAAATAAGTGAAAAAAGGTTGTTATTTACTAAATTATCAAAAAAAGATTGTAACCATACTTTTGTTTCTCTAACATTAAGACCGACATGTAAAGAATAACCTCTTTATTTGACAAACTTAAAAATCTTTGATATAATATTGTTATTATGACTGCTCAACTTAAAAAAATATTAGCATTTTTTATTGCCATTATATTATTTATCAGTATGCTTATTGCTGCTACTTTATTTGTCGGATGTGACGGAAATATACTTGTCAACGATAATGAAAATGGTAAAGGAAGCAACAAAGGTGGCGTTCCGTTAAGACCAGATAACACAAATATACAAGGACCTAGAGCATATCAATTTGATAGAATTGTAAGATTTGACCGTCATTACACGCCAACTATCGAGGAATGCGGAGTTTTAGAGTTTAGCCAAACTCTTGGCAGAGTAGTACATATTGATAAAGCCAGCAATACTAAAGTGGTTCGCAGACAGTTTCGTTTTGATCAAGAGTATACTATCTATGATTTAGTCAGCGGAGAGTATCGTTTTAAGTTGCTGTCATGGAGAGATAGTTATGCGTTTAGCGGCAATAGATTTATAGAAATTTATGATAGAACACAGGCTGCTATAAGATGTTTAATAACCGGCGATGTGTTGCATACAAGAACTTTACCGCAAGAGCAATTTGGGAATGCTTGGTCTCCTTATGCTTTTTATGGCGATATCTTATCATTTTCTGGCACTACTTGGGAGGGTGGAGTTTCTAACAGTCATACGGTATTTGTTAATATAGTTACAGGACAAATACGAAGTATAGCGGGTTATTTAGGCTCTACAATGTTAAAGCATCCTAATTTGCCGATTCTTTACTTAGAGTTTAACAGCGTAACTTATCTAACAGGTTACAGCACGCTAAATATTATTGATATGCTTGACGGTACGATTATAGCTTCTATTACAACGCCTAGTGAAAACCGCTGGAATGATACTGATTTGGCGTTTATTGGGAGAGGGATTAGATTTAACGGCAAAATTTATAATAAAGAAACTGGCGAATTGTTATCTAACACTTCGTTTATTAGTGAGTATTCTTCGCTGATAGGTTTTAATGCTTTAAGCACTATTTATTCTAGCGAACGCTTTGATTTTGTAAACGGTTATAGCGAAAGACAAAAGGAATTTGCAATTTTTGATAATTCTATAAGCCGTTTTGTTTTTAGAAGCGGAGGAGAGATTGATGGCGTATTGTATTTAGGTGATGGCAGATTTGTTTTAACAGACAGACACAATAGGTCGTTTACAGTAAATACTGATAATATAGTTGGTGTATTAAACGATAATTTGTTGGAGCCGATAAGAAGCATGACGCTGGAAAATATTAGAATTACACAGTTTGCTTTTTCTAAAAGATATACCGATATCGTATTAGATAACGGGTTGTTTTTTATTGCTATATATAACACTGTTAAAGTTTATAGTGCCGATAACTTCGATTATATTAAAACACTTTACTTTTTTTATTCAGTTACTTCTATAGATGCTCATAATATGATTTTAGCGGTAGGTTTTACTACTAGCCGTTTTTTGGGTCAAAATCTATTTTTTGCATATGTAGATACTAATTCTTGGAGTATAAATTATGTGTATAGCGACAGGAGCTCTTATAGTATAGCTGTATTTAACGGCATTATTTATTTTGTGGGCGGTCATAATCGGATGCCGATTTATACCTATAATACTGCTACGCAAACGATTTCTCCCTTTCTTTCATGGGGCAGTGAGTTTTTTGCTCCGTTTATTACTATAAATAAAAGAGACGGTATAATGTATATCGGCGAAACAGGCGTTTCTAGTTCCGATTTAGTTTTTATATGTTTAGTAAGAAATCAACAATTATTTACAACTGCATTTATGGAAAACCGTATGAATCATCATCGTCCTATTTTTTGCGGCGAGTATGTGTTTTTTGCGGGTTTTATTCGTAATCACACTACAGGGGCTAGAGTATTTGATAAAGAAAGAGTTTTTCCTAGCGATAACGGGATGGAATTTTTAGGTTTAATTTATTTTGACAATAGGATATCAGTATTTGTTGCCGAAACAGACGGACAGAAAGTGACCGTTGTATACAATACTCAAACAGGACAAAGGATTAGAATTTTAGGCAATTCCGAAAGAGTAATAAAATACCAAGATATCCTTTATCTTATAAGACCTAACCGTGATACTTTATATAGAGTAGCAGTTTGAGAAACGAGAAATGGTAAAACAAACAAAATTTAAAAACTTAATAATATTAATATTGCTGATATTTGCAATCTTATTTGTTGCTTGTGTGCCGACAACAAGCGGTGTTACGATTATAACCTCTAGTGAAGCGTACGAGATGATGAATAATCTCGACGACTTTGTACTTATTGATGTGCGCACTAGTAACGAATTTAGACAGCAGAGGATAGAAGGAGCAATAAATATTCCGCATAATGAGATTGTATATTGGGCAGAAAATAATCAATTAAGTAATTATCCGATAAGTAAAGATGCGGTTATATTAGTTTATTGCCAATCCGGTAATCGCAGCCGCACCGCTAGCAGACAATTGTCTGGGTTAGGTTTTACTAATGTGCACGATTTTGGCGGTATCAACAGCTGGCCGTTTGGCATAATAAGCGGGTAGAGGCTGTGTGTGTTTTATAAAGTGCGTGTAAGTATATACTTACACGCACTTATTTTTTCTAAAAATTGGGCGGTATCAATGATTGCCAATACATTTGGTAATCTAGCTTAATACAGTTGTGTTTACTGAACAGCAGCATTTAGATATCGGCAAGTTGTTTTAATGATTCTATAGTCTGCAAACCACTAGCTTTTTTTACAACTTCGCCATTTTTAAATACAGCAAAAGTAGGTATGGTACTAACGCCGTATTTATATGCTAAATCCTCACAATCATCTACATTGCATTTGCATATTTTTACTTTGTTACCGAATTTAACATCAAATTCATCTAAAATAGGTAATTGCATTCGGCATGGTCCGCACCAATTAGCATAAAAATCAATCAACACGGGCAAAGTTTTTTCTTGTATAACTTCTTTATTAAAATTTTCGTTTGTAAGTATTGTCATGATATTCTTATAATAACTTGTTTTATAATGATGTCTTATCTAATTCCAAAATAGCTTTATAATATATATCCAACCATTTTTCAAAATTTTCTTCTGATATACATTCGTCTTTGTTATGAATGTTTGTTTGAATATTAGGGAATGTTGGTCCAAAAGCTACGGCATTAGGGAGTTCTCTGGCGTATGTGCCGCCGCCCGTTTGTACAGGACGCAAACTTTCGCCGGTGCTTTCTCTATACACTTTTAAGAATGTTTGTACTAATGGCGAATTTTCATCTATAAAAAGATTATGTTTATAAGCAATGACTTTTGTAGTGCAATCAAATGCTTTTTCTATTCTTTTTAATACTTCGTCTTTATTAGCAGATATCGGCAGTCGCATATCAAATGATAAATGCAACTCGTCGTCGATAACCTCGCCGTGATTTAGACTCATAGTTAGTATGCCGCTTTGCCGGTCGGAATAATCAATATTCAGCATTTTTTTTGCTTCTTTATTGCAAAATAATTCAAAAATCTTTTCGATAAGCGGAGAGTATTGTGATAAATATTCAAACATTTTCCATGCCGCATTATCTCCTTTATCGGGATTCATAGCATGTCCCGCTATTCCTTTAAAAACTAATTCTTCGTTATTTGCAACAACCTTGGCCGTATCGGGAATTACGTTAAGAGTCGTTTTGTCACCAAAATAGAGATAAGCAATATTTTTATTAAAACCATCGTCTAGTTTACAACTAACCGTAAAATGCATTATTCCTTTTTCGCTGTTTATGCACGGGAAGTCAGCATCCGGCACCATACAAAAGGAGGGGATTTCGTCCACTTCGGCATAATGTTTTAAGCATTTACTTCCGGACTCCTCGTTGCAGCCGCAAATAAGTCTTATACGGTGTTTTAGTTGTGTATTTTTGTCCTTTATTTTTTTTAACACATGAAGCATTACTACAGCGGGACCCTTGTTGTCTACAACACCTCTGCCGTATAAATTACCGTCTTTATTGGTTAAAGCAAAAGGCGGGATACTCCATTCGGTTTCATTTACTCCCACAACATCAAGATGGGCTAAAACAGCAAACATAGGTGCGTTTTTGTCGCTATTGCTAAGTTCTGCCCAACCGTAATATCCGCTGCCGTCGTGAGTATTTAATCCGTACTCTTTGGCTTTAGCCAAAAACCAATCAAGAGTTTGCCTCATAGATTTGCCAAACGGAGCATTTTTTTCTGCCTCTTGCGGCAGACTTTTAATTATTAAAAGTTCGTTAAGGTCTTTTAGTATATCTTTATTTATCATAGTAAAATTTAAAGAAGCAGTAAAAAGTAACAAGTTAGTATTTATTATTATATAAATACTAATCAAAAAGTTGTTTTTTATTTTTAAATAAGTCAACATTTTTTACTTGTTATCTTTTACTTTTTACTTCATTTATTCTCCCTCTACCTTTACAGTAAGTGTTCCGCTAATATTAGCATACGGCTTAACCGTAACTTTATAAATGCCGCACAATTTTATCGGTTCGGATAAAACAAACATTCTTTTATCTAGCTCAAAACCCGCTTGTTTTCTAAGTGCATCCGCTATATTTTGGGTATTTAATGCCCCGAACAACTTGCCGTTACCGCCAACTTTTACCTTTATAATAATTTCGGTTTTGTCTAATTGCTTAGCTAGTTCTACGGCATTATCCTTTGCCACTTTTTCATGGTGGGCTGCTGCTTGCTTTTGAATATTTATAGCATTTATAGCTGAAGCCGTTGCTTCTTTTGCGTGCCCGCCTCTAATCAGAAAATTGCGGCCGTATCCGTCGGCAACCTCTATAATATCGCCCTTTTTGCCTTGTTTAGGCACATCTTTCAGAAGGATTACTTTCATAAAAACTTACTCCTTTTGAAACAATTATAACTTATATAAAATAAAAAGTAAAAGGTAAAAAAGTAAAAAGTTTGTTTTTTCATGTAATTAAAGATAATGCTAATCAAAAAGTTATTTTTTTATTTCTAAATAAATCAACATTTCGTGTCTTTTATTTGTTGCTTGCTATATTCGTATAATATATATCATTTAGCACAAACTATGTTTGGAGGATAATAAACTAATGAGAGATTTAAAATGCGGTTTAACCGAATGTACTTACAACAAAGCGTATTCTTGCTGTGCCAGACAAATAGAAGTTACCGATTGTGCCGATTGCAAAACCTTTAAAAATGATCCGGATAAAAAGGAAACTTATTTCGAGGCAGGCGAAGATTTCGCTAAACGCAACTTTGATGTTGATACGCTTGTTTTCTGTAAGGCGGACTGTATCTTTAATAAAGAAAGTGTTTGTAGAGCAAACGGCATAACAGTGTTAGGCGACGGGAAGCAAGAAGCAGTCTGTGCAACTTTTATGAAAGCGTAAAATTGAATTATTTTGTAAATCAATAAAAAATTAAAAATAAAGAGTGAAAAATGTTGGGCAAGATGATAGTTTTGTTCGACATTTTTTTTATTTTTAGCGTCTGTTTTTTGCTTTTTAATAAACATTATAGCATCAATCACTTGACTTCTTTTTATTATTCTGTTACAATATTTGTTGATGGATAAAACTAAAAAAAATCCACAAAATGGGACTGAGGGCGAAGTTTTGGGTGATGAGATGGATGCAGTTCAAGCATTGCCTTTCCAAAAAACATTTGCAAATGAGTTGGTTAATAAAGTTGTTACTAAAAGTAGTAGCAATCCTTCTTTTGTACATTTAGAATTGTCTAAAGAGGAGCAAAAGGATTTAGAGGCGGGACAAAATAGTGAGGAGTTTCTACAAGACTATTCGGAGGATGATTATGTTATCTCGTATGGGGCGACTTATTCCCGTACAATAGATAGGGGAATGCTGCCTAAAGAGAGATTTAATAAACGGCATAGTGTAAGTAATGCTAAGGCTAAACCTAAAACCTTGATAGTACTAGAAGAAGCAGAACGATTTGAGCCGGATGTTACAACAGGATTATCACACGAACAAGTAGAAAGTCGACTGCAGAACGGTTTTGTAAATTATAGTAAGAAAAAATCTTCTAAGCCGCTTTGGCAAATATTTTTTCAAAACTTTATAACTCCTATCAATCTTATAGCGGCGGCGGTAGCAACGATGTTACTGCTTTTTAGAGCTGAATTAGCGCAGCTATTTTTTATGGTGATTATCCTTATAAACACCGGTATAGGAATCTTTCAGGAAATTCGCGCTAAAATTACAGTGGAAAAGTTAAGTATTATGACTGACCCTACTGCCATAGTAGTTAGAGGCGGAGAGAGAATGGTTATTCCTGTTAGTGAGGTTGTGTTAGATGACATTATGTATATCGAAGCGGGCAAGCAAATTTGTGCCGATAGTATCGTTGTACAAGGGGAAGCTGAGGCTAACGAAGCAATGTTAACGGGTGAGAGTCAGTCCGAGCGCAAAACAATCGGCAGCACGCTTTATAGCGGTAGCTATTTATCGGGCGGCGCTTGTTATGCCAGAGTAAATAAGGTAGGAGCCGCTAATTATGTGGAAACGCTAACCAGCCACGCAAAGCGTTATAAAAAACCAAAGTCTGAATTATTTTCTTCGATTAACACTATAATCCGAATTGTTATACCGCTTGCTATTGTTTTAACCGCTCTAACTATTGTTACTTATTGGCTTAGAGATATTAGAGGAGTAGAAGAAGTCGGTAATTTGTGGGAGCTTAATATTCAGCATGCTGCCGGAGTTATGATAGGTATGCTACCGGTGGGGATGTTTTTATTAACTTCTACTGCTTTATTTGCATCCGTTATAGGGCTTGGTAAAAAACGAGCGCTGGTAAAAGACTTTAACTGTATAGAGAGTTTAGCGAGAGTTGATGTATTATGCCTTGATAAAACCGGCACTATTACAGATGGCACCATGAGTGTTAAGGAAGTGGTAGAAGTTAAAGGCGCTAGCGATATTCCTTACGAAATTGCTGATATTATTGGAAGTATTTTAAACGCTACGGGTGATAATAACCAAACGGCAAGAGCTCTTGCTGAACATTTTGGCTATTCTAAAATGTTAACCCCTACAACTATTATGCCGTTTAATTCGGGCAGAAAACTTGCCGCTATTAGTACGGTAGAAGCAGGGACATTTTTATACGGCGCTCCGGAATTTGTGCTAAAGGATATTGGTGTTAGAGTTGAAAAAATAATAAAAGATTTTGCTAAAGAAGGTTACAGAGTGCTATGCTTAGCGCATTCTTCCGCCGGCATTGTAGGTGACCGTTTGCCGACTAACCGCAAGCCTTTATGCTTAATTGTTATAGAGGATTTTATAAGAGTAGATGCGATAGAAACTGTAGCTTGGTTTAGGCAAAATAATGTTAAGGTAAAAGTAATATCGGGTGATAATCCTATTACTGTTAGCGAGGTAGCAAAGCGTGTCGGTGTAGATATGGCCGAACTTTACATTAGTTTAGAAGGACTTAGTGAAAGAGAGGTTATAGAGGCTGCCCCGAAGTATACGGTGTTTGGCAGAGTTACACCGGAGCAAAAAAAGTTATTAGTTATGGCTCTAAAGCAAAAGGGGCACACTGTAGCAATGACGGGCGACGGTGTTAATGATATTTTAGCCATGAGAGAATCCGATTGTGCTATAGCCATAGCCAGTGGTTCGGAAGCTGCCCGTAACATAGCTCACTTAGTATTACAAGACAGTAACTTTAACTCCATGCCCTCTGTTGTGTTAGAAGGGAGAAAGGTTATAAATAATATTCAGAAAACATCGTCGTTATTTTTAATGAAAACCATAATGACTGTAATTCTTGCGATTGTGTTTTTATTGTTACAATCTAATTATCCCTATAGAACGCATTATCTACTTCTTATGGAAATGGTAGTTATAGCGGTAGCTTCTTTTGCTTTAGCTCTTCAAGCCAATAATAAGCCTATTAAGGGTAAATTTTTATCCAATGTATTAGGACGGTCTGCGCCTGGTGGTATTACGCTTGCTATTAGTATGTTAGCAATATATATCTTTATGCGAAACTTTATGTATGAAGGTAATTATTATATACAGCAGTTAGCACTGGACGATTACGGTAATTATATATTAGACTACTATGGCAATTATGTATATATATTAAGAAATGTATTTGCCGGCGCCGAAGCCACAATGTTAATACTGGGTGTAACTTTTACAAGTTTTATAGTGCTTGTAAAAATTTGCGAGCCGCCCGATACTTACCGAATTGTAATGCTTATTGTTGTTGCGGCATTGTTATTTGTGGGTGCCTTTGCAATGCCCCGAATACCACAGCCGCTTATAATTGATATTCATACCGCTTATCTAAAACTTCCGGATGTTTTATTTTTAGTAGCAACCGTTTTAGGTTCTTATTTCTTTATGAGTATACTTATTAGGATTATGAAGGCATTAAAGGTATTGCATCATTAAAAAGACATCTTATTATGTCATTTTTAATAAAGAGATTATATCTTATAGTAATTTTTATATTTTAAAAAACAGTTTGACAACCAAACGGTTTTTCTTATATACTATAAATAGTTTGGTTGCCAAACTATTTATAGCAAAAAAGGAGCTTAGGGGATTTCTAAATAAAGAATACCCACTTACAAAACCATGACAAAATTTATTATTTCAACCGATAGCTGTGCAGACTTTTTAAAAAGCGAAATGCTGGAACATAATGTTTATTGCCTTCCTATAAAAAGGATACATGGCGATAAAGTATACGAAGAAATTTACGATACCGAAAAAGAATTTGACGGATTTTACGAAGGCATAAAAAGCGGAAAATTATCTTCGACTTCGCAAACTAATCCGGAGGAATTCCTTCAGTATTTTAATGCACTTTTAAGCGAAGAGAAAGAAGGTGATATTATCCATGTAACATTATCAAGCGGTATATCCGGCACTTATAATTGTGCGGTTTTAGCTTCTAACGAAATAAACGAAACCCTAAATAGCCGCAAAATTTATATAGTAGATAGTTTATTAGCGACAGTGGGGCAAATGATGCTAATAGATAAATTACTGGAGATAAACGGCACTATAGATGCCGAAAAGGCAGTAAAAGTTATAGAGCAGTTAAGAGATAATCAACATTCCTTTTTTATGGTGGACGATCTTAATCACTTAAAACGCGGCGGCAGAATCAGCGCGACAAAAGCACTGCTTGGTACTATTTTAGGAGTTAAACCGATTCTTACTTTTAACCGTCAGGGTAAAATTGTTCCTTGTGCTAAAGCTAAAGGAAACGCTAAAGCTATTAAAACTATTTTAGAATTAGCAGAAAAAAATAAAGACCCTAAAAATCCGGAATTTGTTAATACTACGGTATATCTTGTAAGAACATCTAAAAGTGAAACATACGAAAATCTTAAAAACGCTGTAATTATTGCTTATCCTAAAGCTATCATTAAAGAAGCGGTTGTCGGTCCTGTTGTCGGCACTCATTTAGGGTGTGGGGCCGTAGGCTTTGTATTTGCAGGACAAATCAGACTTGATATTGCCCAATGACTGACTACAGACGATAAGATAGTATCTAGCGACTGTGATATTCTTAAAGATTTCATGGAGGATACTTTTTATTGGATACTATACGAAGAAGAAAAAGCATTAGAGCATCTATCTAACGGGAAATTAACTCTTAAAGAAATCCATCTTTTAGAGGCGGTTTTTAAGGCGCAAAAATTTGGCAATAATTCTTTTTCGAATATTGCAAACTCTTTAAGAATTACCTTGGGCACTCTAACCGAAAGCTATAAAAAACTAGAAAAAAAAGGATATCTTTCTAAAGAACAAGATAAAAAAGATAAACGTATTTTTTATATTGTGCCAACGCCGATTGCCCAAATGATTAACGACGAGCATACAAAGTGGCATAAGTCTCTTATAAATGCCATGATAAAAACAATTCCCGAAGACGATTTGCCCAATTTTATCCTTGCTATAAAAAACCTTAGAGACTTTTTTAAGAAAGAGTAGACTTTAAAAGAACACTAAATAGGTCTTTTATAACAAAGCGGGAAAACTTAATATTTTTACCCTTTGACAAACTTACCCTTTTACTTTATACTAAATTTTGCAGACAAATAATTTATAAAACTTGAGAGGATTTTTATCATGACAGCGACAACTACCATAATATTTCCCGTAGGTTGGGACGGCTTTACAAAAGGCTCGTGGCAAAAAGAGATTGATGTACGCAATTTTATTCAGAAAAATTACGCGCCTTATACGGGCGGCGATGAGTTTTTATCGTCGATATCCGAAAAAACAGAAAAGCTTAGGCAAAAGTATGTGGCTTTATTAGAAGAAGAAAAGAAACGTGGCGGAGTTTATGATATAGACACCGAAAATATTGCTTCGTTGCTTAGTTTTAAGCCGGGATACTTAGATAAAGAAAATGAAAAAATTGTGGGTTTTCAGACAGACCATCCTTTAAAGCGTATAGTAAATCCTTTTGGCGGAATGCGTATGGCAAAGGCGGCTTGCGAGGCTTACGGTTATACAATTTCTCCTAATATCGAAAACATTTTTAATTATAAAACCACTCATAACGACGGAGTATTCAGAGTATACACTAAAGAAATGCTTAAGCTAAGAAAAAGTGGTATTTTAACCGGTCTTCCCGATAGCTACGGCAGAGGCAGGATTATCGGCGATTACCGCCGTGTTGCGCTTTACGGTGTGGATAGGCTGATGGAAGCTAAAAGCAATGATTTTTTCGAATTAGAAAAAGGCGATATGGAAGAGGGTAAAATCAGACTAAGAGAGGACATTTACCGTCAGCATTCGTTTTTGAAAAAGTTAAAAGATATGGCCATGATGTACGGGCATGATATTTCTAAACCGGCTACTACTGCTCAAGAAGCTATTCAGTGGACATACTATGCTTATTTGGGTGCTATAAAAGAGCAAAACGGAGCAGCCATGAGTTTAGGGCGGGTTAGCACATTTTTAGATATTTATATCGAAAGGGATATTAAAAACGGCATTATAACAGAGTTAGATGCTCAAGAGCTAATAGACCAATTTGTACTAAAGCTAAGAATGGCACGTCAATTAAGAACGCCCGATTATAACGAGTTATTCGCAGGAGACCCGACTTGGGTAACAGAGGCTATAGGAGGCACGGGTATAGACGGCAGAACTTTAGTAACCAGAACATCCTATAGATTTATGCATACGCTTTATAATCTAAAGCCGGCGCCGGAACCTAATATTACCGTTTTATGGGCACAGGATTTACCCGAAAAATTTAAAACTTATTGTGCTAAAGTTTCTATAGATACCTCCAGTATTCAGTACGAAAACGACGATTTAATGCGTCCTGTATACGGGGACGATTACGGAATTTCTTGTTGTGTTAGCGCTATGACAATCGGTAAGCAAATGCAATACTTCGGGGCTAGATGTAATTTGGCTAAATTGTTGTTGGTTGCTTTAAACGGCGGCAGAGACGAATTAACGGGTAAAAGTGTCGGTTTTGATATGGAACCGATAAATAACAGTAAATTAGATTACGATATTGTATTAGAGCGCTACCTAAAATATATTGATTGGCTGGCAAAAGCTTATGTAAATACAATGAATGTAATACACTATATGCACGATAAGTACGCCTACGAAAAGCTGCAGATGGCGCTTCATGATACGGTAGTCGAGCGGCTTATGGCATTCGGTATAGCGGGCTTATCTGTTGCTGCCGATAGCTTAAGCGCTATTAAATATGCCGGCGTTACTCCGGTTACGGACGAAACGGGATTGATTACAGAATACAAAGTAGAAGGGGATTTCCCGAAGTTTGGCAACGATGATTGCCGCGTAGACGATATTGCCGCTTATTTAGTTAAATATTTTTACGAGCAACTAGTAAAAACTAAAGCGTATAGAGAAAGTGTTCAT
>Ga0123355_10002948_pt1 | contig 24182 bp, 7 predicted proteins | sample TergutEmb28metaG_3_FD_89872 | JGI IMG/M metagenome (GOLD analysis project Ga0123355, IMG submission 89872) | Embiratermes neotenicus P1 segment gut microbial communities from Petit-Saut dam, French Guiana - Emb289 P1 | ecosystem: Host-associated > Arthropoda: Insects > Digestive system > Gut ... | reverse complement strand
TCTTGTCCTCTTCCTTAAAGGAGAGAAGCTGTTAAATTAAACTGCATGTTTTATAGCATCAGAACCTCAGACTAGCGACGGTGTGTGGCCTTTACTGCTTTTTTCGTCTTACGTAATTAATAATGGAATGGTCCTTGGTTTCGGCGCTGAAATGATTCATTCGGTAATTCCGGACCATTTCACATTGTAATGCTCATAAAGAATGAATTTCAGGTCTAGTCTTATTTAATGGGCAGTTAATTTCACTGCCATGGGTTATAAAATGTTCACACAGAGCTGAAAGTTTGATTCAGGAATGACAGTTTGTGGGGAATGTAAGTTAGGGACGACCTAGAATGTAACGAATTTGCTGCTGTAGGAGATGACTTAACATACTTTTAGGAAACATTTAAATGTGTTATAAAGATTGATAGAACTCGTTGGCACCTCTCTGTGTTGTAAGTTAAACATTTATATGTACAGTGGAATGAAGAAGTCGAAAATAGCTTTCTTTTGAATCACTTTATTAACATCTGGGGGCTAATTCATACATACGGGAGTGTAATCAGACTGCGGTATATCAGACGGTGGCCTCCGTGAATCTCCGCGTGGTAGCCGGAAAAAATCGAACAGCTTCGAGGCAAACTATGACTCCATAAAAGATTCTCCCTCCTTCAAAAGACGACCGTATTTTAATTCACACATACAATACTGGCCTCTTGTGGCCTTGAGATAATTTCAAAGATTTATGTGGCAGCACGGTCTAGGTACGAGTGCGGTAAATCAAACACGGTCTTACAGTGTAATTCAAATGTAAAGGACACGTTTCAAACTTTGAATGACTCAACATTGTAATGGTACATTGCAGGTCAATCCTGTACGTGGAATTATCCGAAAGTGTCCTAGTCATAGACTCAGTTAAGCCAGACCTATTTCGAAAATAAGGCATTTGTGGTTATCATGACGATTATGATGTAGGTTGTTATATTCTTCTTATGACGCCGTCTGGCTTTTTGTTATCAACGTTTCTCTCATTCTTCTCTTCTTTCTCTGTCATAAAAAAGGGGCAGAATTTTCCTCAATTTTCAGTAACTGCAGAAAACACTACATGGTCTTACTACGACAGCAATTCCCACGTGTAACTCAGTTGCGTTTGTCCAGTAACTAGCCCGCGGCTTTCTTGACCGTTGTATTCCTAATTGCTGTGTTTGATAATGTAATGAAAGTCCTTTGTTTGGGGTGTGAGATGTAAATGGTCTTTTAAGTGTTTTTCTCTCGAAAGTAACTGAGATACAGACTACATGATACATAAAACTAGAAGTAAATTCGTCCCTGTGCACGCCATAAAGCCGTCTCAAACTCCGCATTAGATTGGGTGAATAATCAGCTCTACGCTTTCAGCTCTCCCTCAGGAAAATACCCTCCGGCTCCCATTGAATTGTACAGGCCTGAACGTTTTGGAGAAGAGAAGAAATTGTTGCACCTGCCGGGAAACGAACGACGATACTTCCGTCGTCCAGCCTGTCATGCGTGAAAAATATAATGTAAATATTGTTGAGAAGAGTAAGAGGGATTCCATACTTTGTGCCAGTTGAACGGTTGTAGGAGCGTACCTGATTTGTTCAAAGTGATCCTAAATAGCAACGTATCTCCTCTGTCGTCCAGCGTAGTCCAGGCTGCAGTAATGTGCAGCTGCTTGTGCAAGATGCCCTTAGCTGCCATACCTTAAAGTATTTCATTTTCTGAACTTTCCTCAGGTAAATATGTGGCGAAATTGCAGCATTTTCACGACTATGAAGGACAGTGGCTTCCCATTAAGACTGAAAGTGATGCTGAATTGCGAAAGGAGTGTATCAAGAAGTTATAACTTGAGACCTTTATTCTGAAAAGGTGTAGCTTCCTTTCGCAATAAATATATCACATTAAGTTCTTATTTAAGTGTCATGTAAATAGAAAAATATCTAAGTTGTGCTGAGCCGGGGTAGCGTAGTCGGTTCGGTGTTCAAATTCCGGAATGGGAAAGAGAGTTTTCTCTTCTTCAAAAACGTCCAGACTGGCTGTGGAGCTGGCTCAGGCTCCTATTCAGAGGGTGCTGGGGAACTTCTGCGGGGTTAAATCGGCCGGGGTGTGAATTTAACCACTGACATTCATCTAATGCCTCATGGCGTGAACAGGGAAAAATTTATGCTAAGCAGTCAAGTGTGAGGCCTCATACATAGTCTGGGATCAGACATGTAATGCCCCCTACAGACGTTAATGCCTCCTACAAGTTGGGCATGAACTAAGAAGTTACCATGTCATTATAATTTCCAATGACTGCTTTTAATTTAATGAAAACCTAAGAATATATATATATTGTTACCCGAAATAGATAATAAATAGTAATCTCGAATTACTCTATAAGTAACGTGATAACTATTGACATTTGTCGTTCTGGCATCCGGTATGCAGGTCTAGGACTGCTTGAATACTAGAGTGTTTCGAGATATCGGGAATTATTAATTAGTCGACATGTCATAATATTCAAGAAGACTTGAATCCTCCGTGGTTGCCATATTTGGGTCGACGAAAGAATGAACACGGGTGGTAGAATTTGAAGTCTTCCGCGTTCCTTCCCACTCCACCTGCACTGTACACCTTCCCTGCTGAAGCCTTTCCTTGCCGATCAACAGAACATAGCGCAAACCGAGAACAAAAGAGAGAGAGAGAGAGGGAGAGCGAGAAAGCAATAGATGCCGGTAGGAAGAGAGTAAGAGTGTGACAAGGCATGCTGAGGGAAGATAGTTGTAGGCTGTCTGTCTCCAAATGATGTAAATAGTTTATTTCGGCAAATATTCACATAGTGTGATGAACAGTAATACAAAATTTCCTGCAAGGCAATGCATTCTGGCTGTGTGGCTTAGAACTGAGCATGCGTGCGTCCTTATATGTGTGTGTATTTGTGTGTGTGTGTGTGTTTGTGTGAGTGAGTGTATGCATGTGTGTGACCTGTCGTTTGGGGTACCGGCATGTCAAAACTGTATTTTTATTTCTCAAAGTTAATGAAATGGTGGCCGCATTGGTTAACTACATGATTGCTTAGTGAGAAATCTGTCACCTGCTGCAGCACAATCGATAATTAATTATTCACAAGACATTAAAGTAAAAATACACCACTACAGTCACAAAGACCTCAGTTCTACGGAGTACAGTCCAGTTACCGTATCGTGTAACTTGTGAGGCGCGGAAGTGGGGAAAGGGGAAGGGAAACGGAGGTGCAGGGTATGAGGCTAGTACCTCTTTTATGGCACTGGATGTCAGTGGCAAATACCAGTCCCAAATATGTCGGCCGCAAGAACACTTGGAGTTTTCTGTTGCGTGATATGTAGGTGATAAATGCTTTTGTACAAATAGTATTTACTGAGTCTTATACCTTCGCCAGGCGAATACCAACCTCGTCCTGCCCTCATCTTTAAATACCTCGCAAGGCTGTATTTACCAGAACTGAACTATACAGAGATACATTACTCTTGTACGAATGGTATCAGTGCAGAGTAGTTCACTTTTGTAAGGATTTAAAATGCCTTTTTCTTGAAGTATTCTAATTAAAACCCGTCCCATATCTGATAAAGTCCCTCAGTCGAGCGGAGGTCTTATTATAAAGCAGTAGTTTATGTACTGTGCAATAATTACTTTGTGCGTGCAATTTAATATTGGTCTGAGTCTGAATTTGTAGAGGCTTCCAACTTCGTTACGCTTGGGTAGCGAACTGTGTTATAACTGCATTACACAAGCCGTTTTATTTTGTTATAATGTTCCGTGTAAAACCAAAGTCCCATCCACCCCCTCACATTTCCTTAAAGAAGAACGACAACATTGTGCGAAACACATGATGTGCCATATTTCGGCCGCTTGATCGCTGGCCTGTCACCACGGGGGCCTGGGTTTGATCCGAAATCTCTTTATGTGGGATTTTTGGCAGACATAATGACGCTGGGTCAGGTGTTTCTCATAATACAAGTCCGCAATCCCTTATCCACAATTCCGAAATCCGGAAATCTCTAAAAACCGAAAGTTTGGACCCACGCCAGTCATTATAACCATAGGACATATATGAAAAATATGTTCTAGTACTATTTATATTCTTTATTTAGACCCCACTTAGTGTGAATATTCATACATTTCGCTACAGAAATGATAGTAATATATTTGATTAAGGGATGTCGCCCCAGACCTGGATTGGGATGTTACGTATGCACGTTACTAGACCTGAAAAATTCCGAATTCCGAAGTTATCTGTTCCCAAAAGTTTCGGAAAAGTGACTGTGGACCCGTGCTTCGGTTTTCCTCTGTCTGTTATCAGTCCACCAAGCTCCATACTCATATTTCATTCACCGACCAACGACATTATAGATTCTTAGCAGCCGAGAGAATCTTTAAATAAATTATTAATATCTCTCTGCTTCGAACTTAACGGTTAAATGTGGGCACGGGTACGGGATCATGTGATAAGGAAATCTCCCACTGTTCATTTCCGAATTCTTTGCAACACGTAACGTGAGTTCGTTATTTGTCTTCTTATTTGACTTCCACGTATGGTTCCACTAGCAGGGATGTTAAACTGACCTTCACGCTGTGCCCAGGACAGTCTCATTTACAGTGACCATTGAGGACTGTGAGTTACGCATAAATGCACTGAGAGATTGGCACTCACTTCTGATCTCCTGACAGCGTTATGGTCGTATTTAGCTTTTCCCATCTGATAGCGCCATGGTTGTAATTAACTTCTCTGATTTCCTGATAGCGCCAAGGTCGTATTTAACATTTTAGATCTGATAGAACCACGGTTGTGTTGGATGTTTCTGATCTCCTGATAACGTCATAGTCGTAATTAACATGTCTGATCTTCTGACAGCAGCACAGTCGTATTTAACTTTTCTGCTCTCCTGATGACTCCAAGGTCGTATTTAACATTTCCGATCTGATAGCACCACGGTTGTATTTGATGTACCTGATCTCCTGATAGCGTCGTGGTCGTAAGTAATATGTCTGATCTTCTGATAGCGCCACGGTGTTATTTAATTATTACTGATATGATAGCACCACGGTCGTACTTGAAGTTTCTGCCATCACTTGGCCTCAAATATTCTTTTCTTGCTATTGTTGAGAATATTTGGAGTTCAGAGAAAGAGATACAGAGGCAGTGGCGTTATGCTGGTGTGTTTCTGTGTTACGATGCGTTGCTAAACTGTTCGAAAACAGTGGAATAGCGCCAGGCACAGCCATCTTACCAATACGCAATAAGCGTAATTCGATATTCTTGCAATCGCATCATGAAGATTTAAGCCTTCTGGGATGTTACGAAAACTTCCCTCTAAATGCTTTGACGCTGAGTGGGGATACAATACTCACCTTCGGAACGTCGGGTTTAACTTAAACAATCAGCACGGCTAGAGTCCCTGAAGACTTGTGTCTTCGTGTGTTAAGGAAGTGACAACGAAACAGCGTCCTATTTAGACCGATTTGGGCGTTATAAAACTTGATCGCACATTTATTTTTGCATATTGACTGCATTATTATTGGCAAGAGTCTTTTTTTTAGGAATAATCTGAGTAAAAGCACGCAGATAAGATTGTGAGATTGCGTTTTCAGGATATTAGCCTTATATTTAACTTTTGTGGAACACATGTTTGACGCGGTGGACATTATATTCATGATGTTTCCTAGAATACCCCATCAATACGCAGTAAACATTTCCTTCGTACAGGTTATTTGTAAGTGTGTGTGTGTCCGGTACGGAGGGCTTTTATCTCATTAATTCCTGTCTTGAAAATGTAGTTGATCTTAATATTTATATATTGGACACACAAGTCTATTGCTCACAAACTCAATAAATATTACACATGACCCAGTACGGTATGTATTCTCTTACACCAGTATAATTTTAGATAGGATGTACATATTACGTGTGTTTGTTTATCCATGAAAAGTAGAGTATGCGTGTCATAACCTGCGTGTGGTGTTCTCTGATTTTAACTGTTCTGAATTAGGTGTTAGTAAGTGATGCTTAACACGTAAGGTTACATAGATAAAAAATCATTAAATAATAAAGTAACACAACATTAAAAACAGGTCATTCGTGCCACTGAAGTGCCATTTTCTCTTGCACTTTCCCCGGTCAAAATGACGTGTTTGTCACATTTTGGCATCTTCAGTAATGACAGAAATGATGAATGTGAGTGTTCTGAATGATTGCGGATGCAAGAACACTATTTTTACTGCGATCAGGTTTTTAAACTATGAAAAAGTGTAAAAAAATCATTCAGGGTGCCTGGGTAATATTCTGAAACGTACTTATTTTTCAGTGAAATTACTTGGTCATATTTGTCCTACTATTTAATTTATTTCTCTTTTAATTCGCTTGTTCCAGGAAACATAATTTGTTGAATGCCCTTCGTGCATAAGCGGTTTTGGTATTGGCCTATGAGGATGTGAAATGAAGTTAAGTCGATTATTATTGTCTCCAATAACTAATTTTTATTTGGCGCTGTTGAAACATAAAACAGTGACAGCAGAAACGTGTAAGGCTTTTGCTTAGGTTACCGTTTTGGCCTTGTTACTGACTTAATTTTCTCGATTTAAATGGGATTAACGTTCGTGATAGGTATAAGGTACAAATATATACACGTGAGGTTATATAGCAAATAAGTACCTGAACGTGGTGTCCATAATGCAGGTCCATAGAAACTGATTTATGCATGTAAACCTACTAACACTCAGGCAAGTTGACTGGTCATAATTTATTTTTACGCAAGTGTGTTAAGAATTAGAAGGCGTTGCTTAGGTTTGCAAATATCCGAGTTTCATTGACATATAAAATGTGTACCTGTCAAAACACAACTATGTTTTTCCACAACAGATTTTATATGTCTAAAAGAGCGACGTGTTTCGACATGTATATAGCTCACACTCAAGCTTACAAAATTTCAAAAGTCCATATCGGGGAAGATAATTTGTAGGTAGTAGTTATGATTCTGATTACTTAAAATACAAGTAGACATAAAATCGAGTATTAAAAGTCGTTTACAGTAATATAATTCTTAGAATCTAAAGTTGAAATAAATTGTTAGCAACCTCTAATTTTCATTGGGCTAACAAGAGAAATGATAACATGTACAGAAATGCATGTATCTTTAATAAAGTTTAATTCTGTTTAAATCGATACAATTAGCTAATTTATTTATCTTAGTAATTAACCAACATGCTGCACAAAATTTTGTTTTACAATAAGTTTATTTTATGTCTCTACATGTTTCGAACACATGTGCTCGAAACATGTAGAGGCATAAAATAAACTTATTGTAAAACAAAATTTTGTGCAGCAAGTTGGTTAATTACTAAGATAAATATACTACGATGAACGGTCAGCAAAACATAAAAAAAAATAAAAAAAATAGCGAAGTAGCCTTACACTTCTCTGCTGACTCTCTTCCAGGTTTAAACAATGCTAAATAGAAATCAGTCACTGGTGTTACTACGTTTTGCCTAATACATACTTTATATATTATATTACCACAACACAACGGGATATTTGCATTTAAAATTCCGAGATATAATTTCAAAATGACTGACTGAATGAACTCCTGTAGTGATTGTAATACGGGTGGAGTTGTAGATGTGGATGTGTTTGTGCCGGTGGTGAGGTGGGGGAAGGAGCATATCAGTGGTACAGTTTCTGCTTTATTGTGTGCGTTCTTATTTTAGTGGCATATTTACAGGGCTAATTAAACAAGATTTATTTATTTAAATGCTACATTTGTTTAACGAGTGTATTTATATCAGCTTAAACTGTAACTTTCGTATCGCGGTGGTCATACCTAGTTACATTCTACTGAGGTTGGAGGTGACTGTCATACGTAGTAGAAAGATAAGAAGGTGGATGGTCAGGCGAGTGACTACATGGCTAGGTAAAGGGATGTATGGATGAATTGATGGCTGGAGGAAATAGAGTTTTGCATAAGGTTCCATGTTCCATGTTCATTTACTTTGTACAATAATAATTTGACTGTGTGCTTCGGGGTATATTAAATCAGTTGTAATTTTATAGACTGTCAAGACAACTTGTTAACATCTTTTGCTTGTTACAAATGTAATAAACTGAATGCACACTGATAATGATCCAATGCTGTCAGTGAAATAATGAATCTAATCAAATACACAAAAGTGACAAGGGTGTTGAAACGTTCCTAAAAGGAAAGAAAAGTTGAAAACAGCAAAAAAAAAATCATCGCGTATTTTATGGGATCTTGAGTAATCTTAAAAAGTTCAGAAGAGAGTGACTGATTGCATTCTGTCACATGGCTCTCTGCTACCTCGTCCATGTGAACACAGGGAAGATTTTGATTTATGCTGTCGTGCTTCTAATGTCGCGCCATTAACCATAAGCACTGCTTTCTTTTCCGACGATATACCTAAAATTTAATTTAGTTTCGAGGTTTTATAGTCCCATTTTCATTCCTCAATTTTTCATCGTCAAGTTAGTAGTTTTGACAGCTAGTTGTAAGTCAAAACCACAACCACAGATGGCGCGCTGTGGCCGAAAAAGACGGGCGAATTAGGGGCATTTCCATCGTGAGCTTTCCCACTCTCCTTTATTTGCATTCTTTTCCACTTCTTGGTTTCTCCATCCTCATTTACCACACTGTTTTTTGTCCCGTACTTTGGGCTGTTTTCTTTTTCTCTCCAGACGCTGTGTTAAAATATCGGTTTTCCTACTTCGTTCCCAATTCCGTTATATTCGTTTTTGCTTCTTTTTTTTACAACTTTTTTTCCTTCTTTTCTTAAACAGTGCGTCTACGACTTGGTAAATATGAAAGGCTTATAGCTTTGTGTGATATCTGGCTTCCGCCTCAGCGTCAATGACAGCTTCGCTCTTCTGTGATGTTACGCAGTGTAGATTGGTAGGTACTCATGTTTCGAAATAGCCTATTCGTCCAATCTTCGGGGGTTAAGCAGTCCAAGAAGAACTGGTTGGCCCTTGAAAATTTGAAGGACAATTTGTCCCAAAACGTCGGTGACTAACTGACGGTCTACTCTGCGTACCATCCCAGAAGAACGATGACCTCGCTTATACCTATGGCTGTACACGGCGCAGATGTCTTTTTATTTTATAAAGCGTACATCATTGTTTTATTTTTATACTATTCAAATTTAATTTTTTCCATTAGGGATTTAAATATTTAAATCTTCGTGGTCACTACGTATATCACGTCAGAATTTAGAAATATAGCTTTATCTGCAGGGTAATTAGGCTGTACCTTTCATATTAGTCTGCAATAAACAGCATTGACCAATAAGTATTTGTGAGATACGTTCTGTGAGGTACAAGCTGACAATTCGCGTATTATTTGTAAAGGTTTCTGGCCTCAAAGACTTAAGATATAAAGAAAATTCTAATCAAACAAATTTAATTCAAATGGTTCCTCCGAAATTTCGAATGTGCGATGTGGTTGTGAAGTAAAATATCTCTCTCTTTATTCTAAAGTGAACATGTGTTATATTTTCACTGCAAATATATCCAGCTAGGATAGGCTCTGAAACGTTTCGCGGATTGTAAGTGTTACTCATGAAAAATGTTGTACAAAATATGACACAACGTAGAAGCCCGCTAAAAAATGATATGGTTGAACGCGATTTTAACATGTGTAGACCAGACTGTCATGTGGCAACTCCAGATCAAATTTATTACGATTGTGTAAAGAACGACAGATAAAATTTAAGGGTAAAATTTTTTCTCTCAACCCCATGAAAGCAGATAAAGGGAGTAAAGTTATAGCTCCACCCATTCTTAACATTGGCATTAGATGGAGGCGAATAGTTAGCTTCACGATCCGGCCATTTTAATTTCAAAAAGAACCCTGTTACCCATTGCATTGAATAGGAGCCTGGGTGGGCCTCAGAGGGCCGATCTGGACGATCTGGAAAAGAGAAAAACCTCGTGAGAGCAGCAGTCTCCTCTTCTTGTACAACTGAAACGGTGTGTTAACCACTTTGGCTGCACTGAACACCCTATACCTTACCAATAACTACGATGTTTTAACTGAATGACAGGCTTGTGTTTGCAAACTACAGCTTGGATCATATAATCTTGTTTGCGACAGTCGAAATTCTCTCGGTGGTGTTGATGGAAACACCATTCTTCTGGGGGCAATACTTTGTCGTTTGGCCTTTCGGAGGATCATAATGTTTATTTCAAGGTCATATTTATCTTTGGATTCCTGGGGGACCCTGATGATAAAGTCACAGCCATCTTTCGAAAACGTTGGGAACTACCTTGCCAGTGACACAGCGTTACATCCCTGAAGACTGGAATTTTGTTCATGGTTTGTTACTAATTTGGACGTCTCCCCACAAAGAAGAAATATGCAGAAAATCGTACAGTAGTGACGTACCGCTTGCATAGCCGGTTATCATAAATAATTTAATATTAAATGTTGAGATAATTTTAACATGGGTTAAGGCAACAATTTTTTTTTTTTAATTTTTGTTTTCATTTGTACGTTGTTGCGTGGGATGACTCTAAATAGCCTTATTGAGGAGCTGACAAGCTCTCATCTAGTCCAGAAATTCCCCGCATTTTATGGAAACCAGAGGTTCTCTACCGCGTTCACAACACCCCGCCACCTGTCCCTCTCCTAAACCAGATCAATCCAGTTCATGTCCCGCATTCCACCTTGTGTAGATCCTATTTAATATAATCCTCCCATCCACACCTTGCTTCTCCAAGTGGTCTCTTTCTCTCAGGCGTCGCTAACAAAATCCCTGTATTAACCTTTTCTCCTCCCAATGCGTGCCACATGTCCCACCTATTTCATTGTCCTTGATTGATCAACCGAATAACATTTGGTAAGGATACAGTTCACAAAGCTCCTCGCTGTACAATCTCCTGCACACTCCTCTTACATCGTCTCTTTACACCCAAGTATATCTTTGAGCACCCACTGGTCGAAATATGTGGACTAATTGAATGAAATTTAAATGCTAATCTTAAGACTTTACTACTGTGTGTCACTGGCTAGTCCGTTTATTTCTTATATTTTAATGACCCTCCTTGGTGTGGCCTGTATTTGGCTTATATCTCGGTGAGGAATGACAGTAGGACATATTCTCATTATATGAATGTAGTGCTGCGATGTTTTCGTTACTTTCACTTTGCGTATATTTGTAATTAAGCAAAGCGGGTATGATCACTAACGTAAGAAACAAATAATGAAATCATTTTCCATTTTTTTGTTTTTTGCGGCGTAGTTTCGGGACAGCATATTCCTGCCATCTTCAGGGGTCAATATTTCCAACAAGAAGTTGGGTCTTTGTGTCCAAAAAGAAAGCATTGTTCATTAACATCTTGACCTCAAAGTCGGGACCGATACACTTTCCGAATTGTCGGTGAAACAACGACCCTACGAAGCGCAAAATCTAGAATATCCAAGACCTCAACTAACGGTAGAGAATGCCTAAAATGACGCATAAATAATGAAGGTTTTTAATTATTTGTGTTATTTAGCAATCCTCTAGACGAATGCCTTCTTTGTATAACTAGTGACCTGATTATGAATCGTTTTGTTAATGGAATTCTTCCGTTCATTCCGAGCTAACAAAATTCTCCTGAACAAACTCTGGTAGATCAGTGTGCTTATCTGGTTCCTGTCATATTAGTGCTATAAATGTCATGAATCGTTTAATCAAAACTTGAAAACAGTTGTTAACCCGTGTGTGCTACATGTCTAACCAATAAGTGCATCTTACATTTAATAACCATCATCATCATCATCATCATCCATTACGAGCTAGGTCTTGATAGACCTGTTTCTATCTACTTATTAATCATAATAATGCCAACTAAGTAAATTCTTATTAATATTGCAGTTAACCCAGTCTCTCTAATTTCATGGCCTTTTAATAATTATTTAAAAATAAGTTAATAACCTAAAAGTAGTTTGATTGAAAAAAGAACATTTCCACAGTCGTGTGTAAAATACAACTTTGAGTGTCCGGAGAAACAAGATTCTAAATTCGGAGACAAGCAACCGAATCCAGCCCCACACTTACATCATACGCAGTCGTCTGTTGGATATAAAAGAAGTTTGGTTTCCTGAATCAGAACATTACAGGCCTATTGTAATCTGCCGCATGCTTGTACTACATGTGTTGCTCTGGCCTCTGACCTGTACTGACTGCCACTTTCGGAGTGTCGCTGCACAGCGCCGTTGGTTCGTCAACAATGCTGCCCGGTGTAGGGATGTGTTCATTGTTTAGTACTTTGCTAATAAATTCTAACAGAACCTGATTTCATGTGACGCTACTCTAACCTGTCCAACCTTATTACTTGTATCTTTCCTGCGTGAGGTCATAAATAGACAGCATTTATCCTGAAAGCTTTTGACGTAATTAAATGTTTTTGTGACTAATGGAGAGGGTGTGGGAATGTAGATTTACTGTTGGTTCTGAAATGTACGTACCGGTGTGTGTAATATATTGTTAGTCGTATTGGTATGGTGAAATGTTAATACCAGCGTGTGCACTGTGTTTGTAGACCGATCATGCTGACACATGCGTACCATTACATTCAATGCGTTTTTAGATACTGGTGGCGCTTATATGTCCTACAAGTACGCTTGATGTAGTCTTAGATTCACTGAGGGTGCTTACATGTACATACCCCTATGTTTAGTGTATTGGCAGATTTACTGATGGTGCTGACTTGGTCATAGCGGTATGTTTATTTTATTGTTAGATTTACTGATATTTCTTACATGTTCATACCAGTATATGCAGTGCATTGTCAGATTTACTGATGTTTCTTACATGTTCGTACCGGTATATGCAGTGTAATGTCAGATTTACTGATGGTGCTTAGATGGGCGCACCGGTATATCTAGTGTATTGTTAGATTTACTGATGGCTCTGACATGTGCCTACCGATATGTGTAATGTATTGTCAGATTTACTGATGGTTCTGACTTGTCCCTACCGGTATGTGTAGTGTACTGTTTTATTTACTGATAGTGCTTATACGAGTATATGCGCACCGGTATGTTTAGTGTATTGTTAGATTTAGTTATAGTGTTTACATGTGCTTACCAGTATGTTTAGTATAGTGTTAGATGTACTGATAGTACTTACATGTGTGTACCAGTATGTTTAGTGTATTTTTAGATTTACTGATGGCGCTTACATATGTGTACCGGTATGTGTAGTGTGTTGTTAGAATTACTGATGGTGCTTACATGTGCGAACCGGTATGTTTAGTGTGTTGTTATATTTACTGATTTTACTTACATGTGCATACCGGTTTGTGTAGTGTATTGTTAGGTTTACTGATATGCTTTATTGGTTGGTAGATAATCGTACTAAGTTGCACAATAAAACAGTCGATACTTCGTGAGGATCCATTCTTTTCTGATCCCAGTCGCTTCGTCAAGAATACGACAACTGCTAACCATGTGGGTTATCTTCCTGAAAACTTTATCATTACAGAAGAATTTTAAAAAATTCCTCCTAACGGAAAACTTCTAACTTTAGCCTTTGAAAACTTACGTGATAAATCGTGGTGAACTATGGTAAAATAGGAACTTTTGAAACGTTGCTAATCAGGTAGGTAACGTTAGTAAGTAGTTACAAATGTACATGAGTCTTCATGTAAAGGGTCTGTAATTTTTTCGAATTTAACTAAAATTATAAATCAATAATGAATTTTAGTATAAGTCCCAGAATTCAGATTTCACATAAATCCTTCCGGCGGGAGCCGAGTTGTTACATTCGAATGTGTAGACGGGCAAACGGGGACACGTGTGAGTAAGGATCGCGTCTCTCTTCGAGAACGTATCCAAAAATGAATGCTTAAACACAACGGATCACCATAAAGGTTCCACAGCTAGTTGCTTGACGTGTGGTTGACAAGACGTAGGCAATGAGAACCAGTTAGGGAAATGGCGACTAAAAGAAAGGTGCGGGGAATGACATATAACTTAAGATTAGCATTTTATCTAACAGTGTAGAATTTTAGGTGAGTATAAGTGTAGTACATGGCAGAAAATTTGGGGTTAACGGTCATATCACTGAAATTCTGCAATGTAACACAGCAAATATATTATTATTATTATTATTATTATTCAGTGCTTATTCAATGGACGTTCGGTATCGGTTAATATGATTAACTAGTATCTAATACTTCTAGTGCATAATTTCATAAACTCTCTAAACCTATGATCTTGTAGTAAATCTAACCTGTAATTGGGTTATTTTCTTACATATTTGATCCTGATACTTTTATACATTTTATGCTATTTATAAATTGAATTATCATTACTGACTTTTAGCTTTTGTAGGCAGATATTTACCTGTATTTAGTCACCGAATTAGATTTCGAACCATGTTTTAAGGAAGAAACACGTTTCACAAGAATTAGATTTTAATTATTTAGCTAACATGAGCTTTTACTTTAAGTTATTGGCTATTTTTGTCAATCTGTAGTGATTTAGACATCTTGAAAAGACAAATTATCACTCTCCGTCTGTTTTGATAATTAATTAATATACAAGCTACGCTAATTATTGATTTAAGCTTTCTGTCCTTTGTCTTGCTTGTGTATGTTTCGTATGTGCCCTGTCTATTGTCGTTTATTATTTAGGACTGTACGAAGTGCTGTTTCTATAATTGGCCATCTGGCTGTTGACTCGGCACGTTAATAAACATGAACTGAATTGAACTGAATTGAATTGAATTGAATCATTATTCCATGGAGCGCGTTCGTTCCATGAGTTGCGAAAAACCCCCCAACTAATTAGGAATTCTTCGTTCTTTACGATATTTACAAAAGTCCGTAGTTGATCTGTTTTCTGAACCACATGCAGTCCATACCCACCTACCTTATTTCATGAAGATTAGTTTTCATGTTGTATTTGCCATCTACGCCTACTTCTTCCAAGTTTGTTTTTTCCATCAGATTTTCCCCTTTCTACCTATAATCTAGTGATTGATGAAGATAAAAGTTACGAAGCGGTCGCTTCGAGGTTTTATCCAAGGTTTGTGTAATTTCTGGCTGTTATGTCCCCAGCACCCTGTTAATAAACAACCTCAATCTACGCTTTATCCTAGCCTGATTATGTTGTTTAATTCTCATGCCTATACTGATATGAATTATTTATTAGCTACTTCATTGCTTCTGTTATCGATTCTCAGTACACTTAGATTTTCTGTTAGTGTGTAAAAAATATGTGATGTCACCACGTTCTGCACGTCATGATCAGAACTGTAGTTTTGTCGGGCTTTCCAAGGGAGTGAGAATTAACAGCGTGGCACAGCCTTTCCCTGTAAGGTCTTAGAAAAGGAGTCACTACTAAAATTACTGCCTTAGCTTACAGTTCGTTAGAAATTAAATGTAGTTTCTACGAATGTTTTACTGCTGCGTGGGAATTTTAAATTACGTTTCGCCTGGGAACTGAGAGAGATATACAGACCCTTAATGTTACGTCAGTTTAAATCCAAGCGTCTTGGTCTGTGTTGCGGCTATTAATTGTACTGTCTTACCGAATCGTGAAGTAAGAGTTCGATACAAATATTCTGATATCGATACGAATAATTTTGAGGGATGTTTAAAATAATTGTCTGAAAAACAACAGTGCATGTGCAAGGTTTGAAGTTCTCATAGCAGCATAAATGAATTCTCAAATGTTCTGAAATGTTTTGACATGCCAAATGGTGAGTAGTTACTGAAGATTGGGAGGGGTCTTCTGAATCCATATTCGGGATCTGTAGGTTCTTTTTAGGCTGACAGACCCACAAAATGGAGAGAACACATGTCCCACGAAACATCGATAATTGTTTAGCAGCTATACGGCGTAGTAACCCAGAACACCTGAGTATCCAACATTAAACTAGCACTTCTTTTACAGATTTTAAGTAATCCGTGGTGTGCATTGAGCAATTAGAGATGGTAACGAAACTAACAAATGCACATAGGAGTATAAAAGTATCTTGTGTCATAAACATATAGCAGGAATATAACATTTATAATATAAGGCACTTTTTATATTTATGTGCATTTATTTATTTCATTACCATATGTAATTTTTTGACAGACTTTGTGCGACAGTCTTCCAGACCAACTAATTCTTATCCAACCAACAACCAGTATTACCAACAACCCCATACACCCCAGTCTAGGTCCCATTATTTTGCTTGCACTGTTCGAGAATTCTGTGAAATGTTTTAAGTTTTTATTGTCAAACTTTTAATGACTATTACAATAGTATTATCTAAGGTCAGTCGAGAGATAGTGCTATTTGATTGCAGTTCCGGGTACTTCACAGATCTCCGGCTACTGAATATTTATTCGGCTCCTGACTGTTTCAACACAATTGTCAAAGAACAGGGCTACATTATGGCTGATTTTATTCGAGCTTTCATTTTTTTCTGCTCATATTCCATTATTAATTGCAACGTTTTATTTTAAAAGTCACTTTTCAGGGCAGGGGTTGATAAATAGATGTTACGTTCCGAATTATTCAGGAAAATAATTTCAAAAAGTCCAGTTCTGTTACACAGTGGTTTAGTCTTCTTGTTTTCCATGTTTCTTATTCTATACACTTTTTACTCTAAGTAATAGCTGTTCACAATCTAAACGCTCACATATGCTCAATCAACTTCATGGATCAGAATTGACCTTGATCAATTAATAGTAGATAATAGGGCCTTCTTTCGGCTAACACCGGCGGGAATCAAATTTGTTCAGTTATACAAGGTGGTTCAAATATGTCCGGGACTGATTTTTTTTTTTTGTAACCATAATTGACAAACACTTACTTGCACATGTCAGTCTAAACGTACTCCCCTAACCCGAGCAGGAGGGAGGGTGGAGTTTGTGGCTTCACTCTCTCAAGGTCGCACAGCTGCTGCGCAGTGCGGCATGTTTACACACAAATCAGTCCCGGTCATATTTGAACCACCTTGTATTTAGCCTATTCTGCTTTCGTATAGAAACAAAGCACGTTTATTGCATAGCTAAACTGTGTTTGTCACAGTCGGTGTGTCTCATATTTCAACCTTTTAACCAGTTGACTGATTTTTGCTAAACTCGACAAAAAATTTAGATATTTGGGACTACCCCAAAGCCGTATATTTTAATTTTAATAACAGCGTCGTTAACACCCGATCTTTGGTCTGCGAGCAACACTAGCGATTCTTAATGTACGATATTTTGTAACGTACGGTAGTAGGTCACAGATAAATGTACAGATGTTGTTAAGGTAATTCTTTGTAGGTTTTACAGTAACTATATGTTGGTTGTGTAGGTATATTCTTTACGTCTTGTCTTCATGTTTATATCTATAGTTTGTTTGGATCTAGGCACTTTATAGCTTATGATGGGAATATATCGTGAATGAGACTGAATATTATTTTACCAAATAATGTTTATATGTAAAGTATTGTATAAATAGCTGCGGTTATGCTACAAATATAGTTTGTGGTATTTGTATGCTGACTGTAGTAATGTAATAAATGCACAGTTTTAGTAATTAGAGAATTGTCTTCATAAAATCTCCATGACGCTGCATTAGGTGTTGGGAGAAATGTGTATGGTTTGAAATGAAAGTTATCATTCTTGAATTTGTATTTGTTTATGTCTACTAACGAAAAACCATACGTAGTTTATTTTATTCCGCAATAAATAACGTTTTTAAATGTATTATTTAAAGACCTTGCTAGTTGCTAAGTAGATGGTGGTTGAATGAACGAAAGATGGAGTGTGGTGCTTTGATGGAATGACTCTAGCAGAAAAAACTCAAGTACTAGAAAATATTTCCCTTAATGCTTCTTTTTCGAAAACCTACCATACATGGACTGGCTAGGAATCGAACCTCGACTTCCTGTGTGACAAATCTGTGACTAACTGCCTGAGCCATGGCACGACTAGCAAGTTTTCGCATTAGAGGTACTTTGTACATTATAAAATTTGGAGTAACAGAACAAGTGTTTTTCCTTTCGTAGAACGGGTAGTTTTAATCTGGAAGCTAACATTGTCTTTGTTCCGAATTTTCGTAAAAAAATGTAGTATATTGAATGGAGGATGATAATTTCAGGCAAGTAATTATGTTTAGTTTTGGAAATGCATTGTAAAAAAGCAAGATTCACCGTTTATCACGCGTGTGCAGTTCTAAACATGCGGATGAAGAAGCGCCCCACGTAAAGTTCTAATTATTTTTCTAAAGTATATACAATTCTTAGATCCAAACCAACTCTGGGGCCCACCCAGCCTCCTGTAAAATGGGTACCGGGTCTTTCCCGGGGGTAAAGTGAGGCCGGGGCTTACTGCTGACCACTCACCCCCTTCTAGTGCCGCGGTCATGGAAGAGTAGAGTTATACCTCTACTCATCCTCTGGGCCACACTGGGCCTGTAACGGGATTACTTTACCTTTTATATACAGTTCTTAGAAAGAATATAAAAATAATGCTGAGACACCTTTACAATGAACTGACTAAGCTTTACGCACGTGTCAATAATGCAGATTCAGTCAGAGATTGAGCAGTTATGAAACTTGAGATTAGGCATGATATGATTCCTGTTTGACGCGTTGTGCACTCACGTATATCAATCCCAGAGCTAATCCAGCCGTGTAGCCAGAGCATGTTCTGTCATCAGCCTGTTACCCCGTCATGATGGCTTTGGTAATTCAGTGCTGTCCACCTCAAACATGTAATTCCTGGATACGACTGTTCGGATTATTTGCCGGACCACCACTGTCTGTAGACGATACGGCAGATTTTGTCTATTACACTTCCGTTCCGATTGGTATTTCCATTAAATGATTGACGTCGTGGTGGGGATAAATGTAGAGGAAGCTGAAGAAACGTAACGACGTAACAAGACCACTATGCGAACGCCGTGTTGTAGTGTAGCCTGAGAAGAGCTGCTGCTTTGATGTCCATGTCTAGATAATTACACTAGTCTCATAGTAATCCCAGCACGAATTTATCCGAAAATAACACATGCTTCTTCAGCATACATATATTCTTTGAAAGCGTTCATACGCTGCGTTTACGATGGTATGATACAAGGTCATACTCGAATATTGGCATAAAAGAGTGGGATCAGATTTGTATAAATTGATTCTTCACATTAATTGAAGACAATGTGTTGAGTGTGTTCCAGAACAGGGTGCTGAAGAAAATATTTTTGAATCTGAGAGGTCGAAGGTAACAGGTGGCTGGGGAAAATTACACAGGATTAACTCCATGATTTGAAAGCCTCAAATGTGAACAGAAATACGTAATGATTTGGTAGGGAATTTAAAGGAAAGAGAGAACTTGAAAGGCCAAGAAGTAGACGGCAGAATCATATTAAGGTAAGCCTTAAAGAAATAAGATGGAATGGCGTAAAGTGGATTTATAGTTTGCAGAATAGGTGTAAGTGACGGGCTTGGGTGAACACGGAAACTAAACGTTGGATTTCGTAAAATGTGAAGTATAGCTGAGAAACAGCTTCTCAGGAGAGCGCTGCTTCATGGAATTTACATATACATGTATAGCTGTCTGGGGCGGGGGTTATATATATATGTATATATAGAAATAGAAAGATACATAGACAGGTATAGGTAGATGGGTTGGTTGGTTAAACAGAGAGAGAATTGCAGACGGACAGACAATGACGTGTGGATGGATGGGTGGATGGATGGCTGGATGGATCGATGGATGGATGGTTGGATATAGATACAGATATTCGCATAACTGAACGTAAATTCATAAGATGAAATTTTCTTATAAATATTACTTTGTGATATTAAAATGCTGTGTATTATTCCATAAAAGTTCGTCTGTTTGCTCTGCTCCGTTTTCCCTTGCGTTGGTCCTCTGTTGTCGGAAATATTCTTTTTGAACTGTCAACTAGCAACTATGTCAGTACTTACGACACACTTCGTTATGTATATCTATGTTGCAGCTTTGTTGTGAATAGGCAGAAAAAAATTTCCGAAGTCGAAAAGAAAACCCTTTTTACCCTCTTCGGAATTAAACTCGAGGAAGGGAACGAATTATGGTCTCCGTACACACAGTTTGTCGCACATGTATTGACCCTCTGGCTTAGCGAACTCAAGGAAAGAACCGATGTTTTAGTTACTGACGTACTGCTGTATGAACGAACAGGGTTATAATTAATTGCTATGTTAGCCTGGTATGAGCGTTGAACTAGTCTAAGTCGGCGCTCTTTTACAAGCATATTAACAGCGGTATAAATTGAAAACCTTTTTGAAACTGTGGGAATATTAGTTATTCAGATCTATCTGTTTTACGGCACTGCTGATGGATCTGCTGTGACTTCGCCTTTAAAAGCACACAGTTTAAAAACAAACAAGTACGTCCCACGTTGAATCTAATGCCACTAGTTGTTACTATTTTCAGCCCACATTCGCGTACTCTTACAAGAAATGAACCAAGTAATCTGGCGACGGACTTGAGTACACCGAAAGCCCCTTAATGAATTCTGCGATCAAGACCAAACAAGATAAATCTTCCTTTTCTTCTGGTACATCATTTCATTGGTATAAAAGTTATTAGTAGGGATTTGTTCCATACTTTCCCAAGAAAGGTTCTTTTGTGTTTTGCGAAAACAAGCTATCCTAGAAACTGCAGCACATAATCTGAAAAAAGTGTAAGTTTGTCATTGATTCTTCCAGCATAACCCTGAAAGAAGTGCTTCTATACAGCGGTAACAGATACGTGTCTTTTCCAATTCCTCGTTCTGTTCTCCTAACACCTTTCAGGACAAGTGGCTATAGTGTGAACCGCTGGGTTTAACGCTAAAACCTCAGCATTTTGCCAACCATATGTATTTACGTGTTCCGTATGAATTTTAAGGTCCATAGCATATACTTCCCTGCAGGAATTCACCGTTACGTACCGTATTTCCAGTGGAAGCACGCTTTATATTGTGTGAGGAATGAACATAATTTTTATATTACATATGCGTTAGTTTGATTCCTTCTTCCTTGAAGATTTCTGAACCCAGGCTGATTTAAAAGTGTTGTTCAAAATTCCCAGTATTTGAGCAAATGTTGTTGTTTTTTAATTTTTTTTTTATTTCACAAGAAATTTTATAAGCGAAATAACTAAGATTCTTTAATTCTTTGTAAGCATTTATTATCCACAATGATTTTACATCTTACTGGGCCTTTCCTAATACATACATGGTCTCGGATGATTGTAGTGATTTGTAAGTTCCACAATAATGAGCGAAATAATGCTGAATTATGGACCAAATAGACGAAGACGACTTGGAAGACCTTCGAAGGTGCTACTAGACAAAGCCGAAACAGGTCTATTAATTCACTTACACAGTATCCCTTTTTCTGGTCTTTGTCTAGCGCCTAAAATTTTGGACGATGGGCAAAGCCCCTCCCCCCCCCCCAAAAAAAGAAATGTATGCTTCCGCCAGACCTCTATGGTGCTGAGGACTATTAAGGCCCAGCTCTTGACGGGTGATGACGATGATAATGAATTCTGGTCTTCAGAACGTTTACTGAAACATACAAATCTCTTCCCTCTTTTATATTAAGGAAGTTAAGTGTAAAGAACTTTTGTGGATTGAACGTGGAGACTTGGATTTATCGTGTGTCAATTGGTCAAATCTCTTTACACAAAAGTCACGTGTTTCTCTTTGTGTATATGCCGGCAGGGCATCAAGCTTGTACGTGAACTGGATGAAGAAGAAGCAACACTTCTCCTTAGGCTCCGTCTTACTCCCGACTCGGAAAACTTCATACTTGAAGAGATGGTTGACACAGTTTTATTCCATTGAATATAGAACTGAGCTTTCTGAAGCAGTTTCTAAATGTACCAATTGTGAGTTCTTAGGCTTTCACAGCGGTGTAGTTGAGGCCTCCGTTTTTCGACATACGACGCGGCTTTAGACCCCAGGATACTGGGGACTTAGAAACAGGCGATTTATGTGAAGCAAATCTGCAGCAAGTGCCTAGCTGAGAAGTATGAGAAATTTAAGTAAGGAGTTATTTTTACGCCTCATATGAGGAATGTAGTTTTCGATAAACAATTTGGAGACGTAATGAAACAAGTTCAAAGAGATGCATGTGCTGCTTTTAAGTTGTCATTTGTAACTTCCTGGGGAATAATAGAGACCCATGTCACAAAAACACAATTAAGATGGTGCTTAATAATTTTCAGTATGTTGCCTTAATATAGACGTTAAGTTCTATTTCTTATACTTACACATGGAATGTATTGGCCAAATATTGGGTGGTTTGAGGGTGAGCAAAAATACGTGTTTTATCATGATATAAATTAAATTCGGATCGTGTATCGATGAAGGTGGAGTATCAGCGTGATTGCAGATTACTGCTTCTCAAGTAAACGGATTGCTGCTGGTCACTTAAACACGTTACTGCTGCTCATTGAAACAGGTTACTGATGGTCACTGAAACAGGTTACTGCTTCCCATTGAAACAGGTTACTGATGGTCAATGAAAATGGCTACTGCTGCTCATTGAAACAGGTTACTAATGGTCATTGAAATAGGTTACTAATGGTCACTGACGCAGGTTACTGCTACTCATTGAAACAGGTTACTGGTGGTCACTGAAACATGTTACTGCTTCTCATTGAAACATGCTACTGCTGTCATTGAAACAGGTTACTGCTGCTCATTGAAACAGGTACTGTGTTCACTGAATCAGATTATTGCTGCTCATTGAAACAGGTTACTGCTGTCACTGAAACAGGTTCTTGAAGGTCATGGAAACACGGAACTTGACGTAATAACAGTAGGTTTTATTTCATTTTAGGCGATTTCTTAATTCTTATGTATATTTCGATTTGTTTGCACGTCAGTGTTCTTTATTACTATCAGTTTGTTCTGTCTCAATATTACTTTATATCATTTTTATCTACAAATCTATTATCAGTTAACTCCTATACACACTTATTTTTTCCTTTCGGGATGGTAATTTACTATATGAATACTATTCAGTACACATTAGAATCAATCTTAATTATTTTTGCCTCTATTTTAACATTTAATATGTGTTTAAAACCCTGTATTACTTTAAAAATTTAGTATTTCATATCTGTACATTGATTCAAAACTTTCTGTAATACTTCGAAATGTCTACCCTTTGTAATGCATGTTCGAAACATGTAGGAATAAACAGTATGTATAATATACTTTCATACACTTAAGTGCATTTGTTCGTTTTGATATAATATCTAATTTCTCAATGTACTGATGGGTCATTTATTTTTTTCCTATGTGAGGGATTTATTATATTCAACAGTATTTTTCTCATTAGAACATTGTAAGACCAAAATGTGATTAGATGAGAAAGAATTAATTTTTAAGTTCTCGTGATTTATTAAAAAAATTCTTATAGGACGGAGCGGAGTGCATGGCGTTTTAAGGTAAACGTAGTAAAGTTGTTGATAAACGCTTAACTTAATGAAAACAACTGAACTTGCACTGCGCGTTATTTGGTAGGGCTGGTCTGTTAGACCCGTCACTTTAACCGTCCACAGATATCGATGTGTAAAATTGTGATGAATTTTGTTATAAGCCTTGTGTAATGGTGGCCACCGCGATAGGCAGAACAATGTAATGGCTCATTTACGAACTTCTGAAGTGGGGGGGGATACTAGTGTCGTTTAATGTAGTTTTATGAAACAGCATAAAGTGAGAGATTTCCGGATAATATGCAGTGTGATGTATCTCTTTAGATAAGTCTTCAATATAACATAAGTTCCCTACTTAGATGTCGGGTTTTTTGTGTCAAAGGCAAACACAGAATACTTTGTAGCGTGGAAGTTCGAAACCCGATATGCGAACAATCTTCCACGTTATGTACAGTACAACAAAGGTACTTACTTACTTACTGAATGTCTTCATGCTGCAGAATTATTCTTGAGAAGCTAACCCTTTCTCAGCTAGTCAAGAAATTCCCCGCACCTTGTGGGACCCTAAAGTTCATTGCCGCTTTTACAAGTACCCGCCACCTTTCGCTATCCTGATCCAGATCAATCGAGTCCATGCTCCCCCCCCCCCAACTCCCTTTTTGTTTACCCATCTTAATTTTTTTCTCCCCCCTACCCCTGGGACTTCCAAGTCTTTCCCTCGGGGTTCCCCACCATAAAACCTATATCCCCCCCTCCTCCCCCCCATCCTGCC
>Ga0123355_10002947_pt1 | contig 24183 bp, 17 predicted proteins | sample TergutEmb28metaG_3_FD_89872 | JGI IMG/M metagenome (GOLD analysis project Ga0123355, IMG submission 89872) | Embiratermes neotenicus P1 segment gut microbial communities from Petit-Saut dam, French Guiana - Emb289 P1 | ecosystem: Host-associated > Arthropoda: Insects > Digestive system > Gut ... | reverse complement strand
CCACATCCCCTGCTTGCCAAACTTATCTCGAATAATAGGTGCGTCTCGGTATCACGAAAAAATAATTATATCGATTCAAAGCCCGAATAGCATAATCGCAACATTCCATGCTAATGTCAATGTATTGATTTCACGCCTTCATCTCTTGGTGTTTGATACAAAAAACTTTATATGTGATTATCTTGGCCTAGACAGTAGGATTTCATATAAGCGCGATAGACCCCACAGTTTTGCTTCAAAAGGATAGAATGAGTTTTTATATTAGACTTCTTTTGAAATTACATTTGCGTCCATAAATATCACTGACTTTACATGTATTTATGGACGCTCATTCGGAATTTCAGAAGAAGTATATTGTTATCTGTTACTGCTATGACAAGAACTGAGTAAGGATGAATATATCGTATTTCGCAACTTATATATTCATCTACCCGACCACATCTAATGCCTAAGAAAAACCCACAATATTCCTAACTTATCCATGTATTATTCTAAGCATGTTTTAGTTCATAGGATATACTGTTGGAAATCCGATGACTGTCGGTTAATAAAATTTAGGAGGCTGAAAATGTTAAAGAGTGTGGTAAGAAAAAACATGGTAGTGTTATTAGCGTTCGTCTTAGTATTGTCTTTGCTTCCAGCAAATGCGCTTCTTGCGCAGGAAACCTCGAACGAAGTGGAGCGTGGCGTGTATGAAGAATGTGATCGCGAGGATATGCAAGCTATCCGCCCCGCCAACGCCACATTATTATCGATACCATCTGCACCTCGGGGTGTAACCGTGAAAGTAGACTCATCTTCACCAACCGGTTTCACTGCAATTTTTGTTTATCATAACATTGATGCTTATCGTGTACGGCTTGGCGGCAATATGACCGGACTCAGGGATATTTATACATCAGACACAACAGTAACCCCTATTTCTGAATTCCGTCCCGGCTTATTTCCTGTGTCAAGAACAGTTCCGGGAGGTTTTTTTCCAGGCCCCTTCAGATACGACATGGTAGATATCGGAGATGGCTATTGGGAGCTTAGTATACCCGTTGTCGGCGGCACTATGACTTATCATTACTATGTAAATTATGCGGCGACTGGCTCGGGAGTCGTAAGGAGTGACCCATATAACCCAGCGGCAGTCGGGCGACCAATTGGTTGGTGGTCTCCGGGGAATCCTCCTACCAATCGACAACCTGACGGCAATCCTTTTGAGAGTTACTTCTTTGTGCCGTTTGACCCCGATAAACAACACCCGCTTAATAACCGTGATATTGAAAGACCTAGAGATGACCAGGTAGGTGAGATTAGGGTTGGCACCTACAAGGGATATGGCGGGGATTATTTATGGTACTCTGTATATCTGCCGTACAATTTTGATGTAAACCGTGCGAGACCATACCCTGTTCTTTTGGCATTTCATGGGTCAGGTGACAACGAGCTTTATTGGATGACCAGGTTATCTGGAGCGCGCATTTTGGATAATCTTATTGCCTATGGATACCTTGAGCCGGTTGTTATGGTTTCAATTGAAAGCACTGTTGGCGGAGCCTTCGCGCACATTAATACAATTGATAATATTATGTATTATTTGCTACCTTATATTGCTGAGACATACAATGTATCAAGCAGACCAGACCAAAGAGCAGCGTTAGGTCTTTCCGAGGGAACGGTTACAATGGCTGACCTATTGTTTCAGCAAACAGAGCAGTTTGGATATCTTGGGTTTTTTAGTGGCAGTGGCGCACCTCCACCCTTTGTTAACATTGCTGATTATGTAAATGCACTTGACCAAGATTTAACCCTGCCTACGATAGTAACAGGCTATGGTAGTTTTATGGGAATGGCAATGTTGCCAATGCTACCTGGCTTGGTTTGGTATAATGCTTTACCAAATGCTTTGTATGCGGCAGGCATCGCCCATTCACTTTACACTGTTACGGGTCTCCACGATACGCATACATGGACACAGATGTTCACTATCTTTGCGCGCGATTATTTGTGGTCTGCACCACCCGTAATTCCTATATACCGCTACTTTACTGTCAGCTTTGACATGGGTGATGGCCGTCCCATCGACTGCATTGTAGTGCGAAGTGGTACACCTGTACGAGACATCCTTCCCTGTGATGAGGCATATAAAACCGGCTATGAACTCGCGGGTTGGATGTTTGCATCCGGTACCCCTGTCGATGTAGATAGGGTTCAAAACATCAACTGGTACAATGCCCTTGTGGCGATTTGGATCCCCAAATATGTACCTGCACCCACTGTATACTGGACTATAAGTTTCGTTACCGGCCTCGGCACACCAATCGAATGCATTATGGTGCCACATGGAACGCCGGCGCGTTACTTTGTTCCATATCTTGAAACAGAAAAACATGGTCACGAGCTTGAAGGCTGGATGTTCTACCCTTCCATGATTTTCTTTAGCCCAGAAGCGGTTCAAAACATTGGCTGGCACAATACTTTGGTTGCGATATGGGTAGAGGTTTTTACGCCAACAACCACCGAATGATTCCCAAATATGACGACTTTTCTGACATGACGTTGAACAACGATATTAGGGGTGATGGCTGCGCAGCAACATCGGTGCATTCAGATTTATCTAAGCAGTCCGGCAGGTGGTGCAATCGCACCACCTGCTTTTTAATGAACGAGTTATCGTATCCGGTGATCGCAGTGGCATTGTGGGAGGCTGAGGATGAAACTATAAAACATCATTATGCAAGACTTAGCTATAGCCCCCTAAGCCTTGACTACATTTAATATATCATTGGATAATCCAACCGACTTAATATGATATACTTTTACAAGCTATATACACAATCGTTAATGGCTGCAATCATACTAAAAGGAGGAAGGTATGGATAAGGTTGCGCTACTCACAAGCTTTATTTCGTTGGCACTTGAAGTGCAGGTAAATGTATGGGATGGGCGTAAAGAAAGCCTAGTAACTTTTGAAAAACGGAACTGCTTTTTGCCAGATATACAGTCTCAACTTACTGCTGAAGTGTTAGAGCTATTTGTTGGCGCTGTAAAAAAACAAGTTATTTATGAAATCCGTGATGTACTTGGTTTGCGAGTTTTTTTGTTGCTTTTTGAAAATAATGTAATAATCATAGGCCCTTTTGTTGAAGAACAATGGAATGATGCCAAAGCAAGAGAATTACTAGCTACACTAAAAATTCCTATCTCATATGAGTTGCAGTATAAGCTGTACTACTGTGGATATAACGAACGTAGCATTAAAACAACATATCGCACAATATATGCGGCAGCCTGCTCACTTAATCCAAAAGAGACTAATTATGAGCATCGAATTGTTCAGGGCTTCAACAGTAACAACATTCATAACACCCGGTACGATAACCCTCCAGAGCTTGATGTCATTGAAACCAGGTATAGATACGAAAATGAGTTTATGCGAATGATACAACAAGGAAATCCAAAAGCAGCCCTTGATATGTTCACTCGGATGAGTACCATGTCGGGAGTGTTACATGGCGGAACGCCGATTTTGCAGGATTCGTTAGAAAGAGCGGCAGTTGGGCGCACGCTTATGCGCAAAGCGGCTGAGCAAGTAGGTTTGCGGCCTACAGTCATTGACTCAATTTCTCAAGCCCATGCACAAAAATTGAGAACTGCAAAGTCAAATATTGAAATTTTTTCGATTCTTCAATCCTTAGTTAATGAGCTTAGCGGGGCTGTGCGTGATATGCTTATGGAAAATTTCACGCCTCATGTTCGTAAAGCGGCTGATTATATAAGACTGCACCTTAGCAACCCTTTAACTCTGGACGAAATATCAGGTACTCTTGGTATAACACCAAACCATTTATCCCATCTGTTCAAGAAGGAAGCAGGCGTTTCTGTTTCACAGTATATTGCAGAAAAACGATGTCGAAGTGCGAGCGATTTACTCTTGACCACTACGCTATCTGTACAAGATGTCAGCGCCTATGTGGGATATCTTGATAGCAATTACTTCATAAAAGTTTTTAAATCTCAAATCGGAGTCACCCCAACGGAGTATAGAAAACAAAATAAGCTACAAGCTGTACAAAGAAAAGATTAATCCTGTGTTATTTCTATTTCCCTCTATATATTTCTATTTCAGTTTTGGTGTATGGTTTATAATGCATCCAAATTCAACTGTGTCGAAAATCAAATTAAAGGGAGAGAATGTACTATGAAAAAGATGTTTTTGTTTATGCTGTTACTATTGTCGGTAATGCTATTTGCCTCATGTGGCAGTGAGAGGGACACACCGCCTGACGAGCAAGAGCATGTTCAAGCGGAGACACCAGAGGCAGGAGACGATGATACTATCGAAGTGTCAGATGCGATAGGCCATGATGGTATCGACTGGAGTGAACATATAACCTTTACATGGTTTATGATTAACACTCCTGCTAACGACTACTACACCAGCTATAGCGACAACCCTGTTATGAGGTACTTAGAGCATCGCTTTAACGTCACGTTTGATGTGCAACAGGCTCCAGTAGGTACTGAAGCTGATCATATGGCATTAATGATGGGTGCAGGAAACTTTACAGATGTTATGCATCTTGGCCCCTTTGAAGGTAGTATACCGCAACTTTACGAGGACGGCATAATAGTAAACCTTGCAGATTGGCTGGATTATATGCCTAACTTCACCTATCTGCTAGAGACCAACGCTGACTTTGCTCGTGCAGCTTTTGACGACCAGGGACGTATATTACAATTAATAATGATGAATGATGAGCCTGGTTACTCCTTTTCAGGACTACTGTATCGCCATGATATACTCGAAACCATGACTGACGGTAATGTCCAGTTCCCAAGCGGCAACGATGCACCGACAACCCTGGCAGATTGGGAATATATGTTGCCGATGTTCGTGGAATATTTCCAAAATGCAGGTTTTGCCGATTATGCCGGTCTTATTATCCCAGCTCATGGTGTGAATCACTTTGGAGCACTTATGAATACTTTTGGTGCTTACCATGAAATGTTTGTAAGAAATCACGTTGTTTATGCTGGCATATTAGAGCCAGAATTTTTTGACTACATCTATACAATGCGTGACTGGTTTGAACGTGGGTGGATTCATCAAGATTTTGCCAGCCGCACAGGAGACCAATTCTTCATGCCTAATCCTCCGTTGGTGTTTGGTGGTGCAGCAGGTGCTTTCTATGGCATGGTAATGCATATGGGTGATAGGCTGTCTATGCCGGATCATGGCATGAACTTTGATATACGCCCTATGTCATCTCCAATGGCCCCAGGTATAACACATGAGGATATGCTACGGCGCAGAGAAGACCCATTTGGTATGATAGGACGGCACATCGCTGTTTATACTGGAAACCCGGATATCGGACGCTTCTTAGCCATTATGGACCTTTTTTACTCTGAATATGGCGGAGTATTGCGCGCTGTAGGTCTATCTGCCGACCAAATCCCGCCTAATGATACCGTTATGGCACGTATGGGGCTTAATGATGGGGCTTGGACATTAGATGGGCAGGGTAATATAGTTATGCATTCTAATATAGATGCTATGGGCGGTTCTATTCCATTAAGTGCGGTTAATGCCGTCCGTATGCCAGGTTTATATGCGCAATCCATTCTCAATGACCTTCGTGACGAGGAGACTGTACGCGCTCATTCTGCTTGGACTGCTCAATGTAATGTCTCCCAAGTTTTGCCTCTGCCTGCACAACTAACGCCAACCTTAGACGAATCTGCAAGAATTGCTGCTCTTGCGCCTCATATTACAGACCTCCGTAACCAAATGCTTGTGAGATTTATTACTGGGACTGTACCTCTCAACGAAGCAACGTGGGCAGAATTTCTTGACCAGTTACAGGATTTAGGCATCGAGGAACTTCGCAGCATTCATCAAGCATCATATGACCGATTCCTTGTAAGGGGGAACTAAAGATGAAATATTTCTGCAATCCGCTGAACTTTGAATATAACTATCAATTCAATAAAAACAGGGATGGTAGCATTTCAGTTTCAAGGGAAGCTGCTGACCCATCCATGGTTATGTTTAAAGGCATGTACTATATCTTCCCATCTATGACTTGCGGATTCCTTTACAGCAGTGACATGGCCGAGTGGAAATTTCACCCTTTGAGAAACCTCCCTGGTTACGACTATGCGCCTGACATATGTGTTATTGGGGATTATGTTTGCCTTAGTGCCTCCAACCACGACTATGGAAGGTTCTATCGCACTAAAGACCTATTTTCGGACGATTTTGAGGTCATTGAGGGTGCATTCCCCTTTTGGGACCCTCACTTGTTCACGGATGATGATGGGAGAATGTATTTCTATTGGGGATGTGGTGCGGGTGTGCCGATTTACGGCATAGAGCTAGACCCGGTGACTTTCCAACCTTTAGGCGAAAAAAAAGACCTTATCTTCCCTGATGATACCCGGAAGGGCTTTGAACGTAGAGGCGAAAATCATGCCCATCAAAAACCGGGGCAAGCAGAGATAGAAGCCATGGTAGAAAAGCTTAAAGAAAACAATGTGCCTGAAGATTTGAGAAAATCGGCACTTGGTATGATGATAGGCGAACCCTTTAACGAGGGGCCTTGGATGACAAAGCACAATGGTAAATATTATTTACAATATGCAACCCCCGGCGCTCAATTCAATGTATATAGCGATGCGGTATATATCAGTACAAGCCCTCTTGGCGATTTCATTCTAGCTGAGAACAATCCATTTTCCTATAAGCCTGGAGGGTTTATTTCCGGCGCTGGTCATGGCTCTACTATGCAGGACACAAAGAGTCGTTATTGGCATACCGCCACTATGCGGATTAGTCTTAATCACATTTTTGAAAGACGAATCGGTCTGTGGCCTGCTGGATTTGACGAAGATGGTGAGTTGTTCTGCGACCAGAGGTACGGGGATTTCCCATATCGCATAGATCAAAAACCTTGGGAGAATCCAGACTTCATGCTGTTGTCATATGGTAAAAAAGTTAGGGCATCCTCTTGGGTTGACGGGAAATCCGCTGAGAACGCAGTAGATGAAAACATCCAAACATGGTGGCGGGCTTCAAGCAATAACTCCAATGAGTGGATTGAAATTGATTTAAATAAAGTTTTTGATGTACGGGCTATTCAAGTTAACTTTGCAGACGATGGCCTGGACGTATCCTTGCCATGTGGCATAGAACTTGCCGGCTCAGAACATTTGCCAAGATGGATTGACGAAACTCATCAGCCTACGCGTTGGCTACTGGAAGGGTCAATTGATGGTGAGACGTATTTTGTCATTACGGATAAAAGCAAAACCGAAACCGACCTCCCCCATGATTTTATTGCGGTGGAGAATGGCATTGAAGCACGATATCTCAAACTGACAGTCATTTCCCTGCCATATAATCAAGCCGCCTGTATTTCAGGATTACGGGTGTTTGGCAAGGGCAGTGGCACGTTGCCGAATCCTGCCACTAATATCAAGCTGGTAAGGCAGAGTGAAATTGATTTGAGTGTGACATGGGATGGCGATGCTGTCGGTTATGTAGTTCTATGGGGCCATAAGCCGGATAGATTATATCACAGCTACCAGGTTTTCAATAAAGAAGTAAAAATCGGTGGACTCGTTAAAGGTCAAGATGTCTATGTTTGCGTTGAGAGTTTTAATGAGAATGGGATTACAGCAGGGGTAATACATGCTGTTTAATTACAGCTACGACCTGTTCCCACTAACGACAATATCCAGCATTTGTGGCGATTTTTCGCCAATTAGGAAGATGCCGACAACATTTACTAATAAGGTCAGATAGGAAGTGTCAACGAAAATTGGCATAAAGTCGACCAAAGCTGGCTACTGCCGTTAGTGGGAGCAGATTCAAATTATCAATGTGCATCACATTCAACCCATCATGTTGTTGTTTTATTTCTGATATGTGCTATTCAAAGGATATAAAAGGGAGAATTATTTTGCGTAAAATCGAAAACTTTAATGACAATTGGGAATTTGTTAAGGAAACCACTAAAACAAACGTGGCTTTGCCCCACACTTGGAACGATAAAGATGGTCAAGATGGCGGTAATGATTACTACAGGGGTACATGCCTATATATTAAATCGTTTCGTGACCCTAGAGTAAGCATGGATGATGAGTTATGGCTAGAGTTTCGCGGAGTAGCTATGACAGCAGAAGTGTTTATGAATGGCGTTTCGCTGACTAGGCATGAAGGGGGTTATTCAACATTTAGGGTTAATCTAACAGAAGCACTTAATGACGAAAATGTTCTGACAGTATCGGTTGATAACTCGGCTAATCGTACTGTGTATCCGCAAAAGGCAGATTTTACATTCTATGGTGGCATTTACCGTGATGTTTTTATGATAACTGTGCCTAAGAGTCACTTCGCCCTTGGATATCATGGTAGTCCCGGTATTCATGTAACGCCAAAAATAAGCGGAGATGAAGCCGATGTTGCATTAAGAGCATGGTTGGAGAATACGCCCGATGGAACAATAGTGACATTCTCAATAAAAGAGCTGGGCGAGGAATGCAAAGTGACAACTGATGTGCGAAACGGCCATGCGTCGGCTATTATAAAAATACCTAATGTACGTCGATGGGATGGGATTGCTGACCCATATCTATACACCGCTACCGCCGTGCTGACCGATGTCGGCGATTTGATAGAAACTCGCTTTGGCTGTCGAGACTTTTTCTTTGATGCTGACAAGGGTTTTTTTCTTAACGGCAGAAATTATCCACTTTGCGGCGTGTCTCGCCATCAGGACAGAGAAGGGGTTGGAAATGCAATAACCCCGGAAATGCATTGTGAAGACATAGAGCTAATTAAGGAACTTGGGGCTAACACAATCCGCCTAGCACATTATCAGCATGACCAATATTTCTATGACCTATGTGATGAAGCAGGGATGATTGTGTGGGCAGAAATCCCATACATTACAGAACATATGCCCGAAGCTAACGAAAACACCGAAAGCCAACTAAGAGAACTGGTAGTGCAGAATTATAATCATCCTTCAATAGTGTGCTGGGGTCTTTCTAATGAAATAACATCTACATGTAATGATGTTGATGACATCGTTGCTAATCATAAGCGCTTAAACGATTTATGTCACGCGCTAGATACAACCCGCCAAACCACTATGGCGCATGTGTTTATGCTTCCCATTGATAGTGAGTTGGTAACACTGTCAGATATCTGTTCTTACAACTTATATTATGGTTGGTATCTTGGCGATGTATCGGATAATGATGCATGGTTTGATAAATTCCGCCAAAGATATCCTAATAAGGTAATCGGACTATCGGAATACGGTGCAGACGCGAACCCAAGATATCAGTCATCAACCCCAGAACGGGGTGATTATTCCGAAACATATCAGACCGAATATCACGAGCATATGTTAAAAATGTGGCAAGAACGTCCATATATCTGGGCTATGCATGTTTGGAATATGTTTGATTTTGCAGCAGATGGCAGAGAAGAAGGTGGGAAAAGCGGTATTAACCAAAAGGGTCTTGTAACCTTCGACCGTAAGACAAAGAAAGATGCCTTCTACATCTACAAGGCATACCTGTCTGACGAGCCATTTTTGCATATATGTGGTCGCCGATATGTTGACAGATGCGAGAACAAAACTTCAATCAAGATATACTCTAACCAGCCAAAGGTCACTCTGATTGTGGATGGTAAGGAGGTCAGCACAAAGCAGAGCGACAAAATATTTGTTTTTGATGTGCAAATATCTGGTGAGCATAAAATAGAGGCGAAAGCCGGAACCTGTCACGATAGCATCTGCATTCGCAAGTCTGCCACACAAAATGAGGATTATAACCACATGGGCCGTGAGGTTAAAAACTGGTTTAGCAGTAGCCAAATTGTGATGAATGAAGGATTTTACTCTATAAAAGACACGATGGCTGACATTAAGAAGTCGCCTGAAGGTGCAGCTATAATTAAAGAACTAATGGACAGAGCCATAGGTGCGCGTGGTGACGTAGCAAAAAATGTCCAGATTCCAGAGGAGATGCAACGCATTCTTGACCAAACACCTTTAGAGAAAATGTTAGTTAGAGTGGGCGAAATTCTGACCGAGGATGATGTTATAAAAATAAGTAGCGCATTGAGTAAACTTCCGAAGGTATAGCATAAGGGGTGTGCGAATATGAGTGATGTGGAAAACAGGCGCACAAAGGTGCGCCGTATGATTCAGAATGGTGTATCGTGGAAGCATGATATGCGCTTAAACTGGTCTTTATATTTGCTATTTTTGCCTGTGTTTATTTTTTTTGTTATTTTCAGCTATTTACCAATGTTTGGGATTGTGATGGCTTTTCAAGATTTTAGACCAGCGGTAGGTTTTTTCAGCAGCGAGTGGGTTGGCTTCAGTCATTTCATTGCCTTTTTTACTGGCCCGACATTTTGGCAAATATTACGCAACACCCTTGTTATTAGCTCGTTGAGCATATTTGTGGGCATGTTCGCGTCAATTCTTTTTTCCCTTTTGCTTAATGAAATAAAATATTCAAAGGTGAAACGCTTATACCAAACATTGAGTTATATGCCGCATTTCATATCTGCGGTGGTTGTCGCCGGGTTAATTATTGAGTTTACATCTAGCCATGGCATAATCACATCATTGCTTGTTGAGTTATTTGGAATGAATAGACAGAATATGCTGATTAACCCACGGTTTTTCTGGGGAATTAACCTTGGGGCAGATTTGTGGCAGGGGATTGGAGCAGGTTCTATCATCTTTCTTGCAGCTCTGGGAAATGTAAATCAAGAACTCCATGAGGCCGCCGCCATTGATGGTGCAAATCGTCTTAGGCGAGTATGGCATATAACTCTGCCTGCCATACGCCCAGTCATCGCAACTATGTTGACGCTCAATATGGGTAGGGCTATGTCTGTTGGTGGAGATAGGATATTGCTTATTTATAACCCGGCTGTTTTCAGTACAGCCGATGTTATTGCTACACATGTGGCTCGTATGGGCGTATTCGGGATGCAATTCAGTTATGCCGCCGCCGTTGGCCTTTTCAATTCTGTGGTCGGTATAACGCTTTTGGTAGTATCAAACAGAGCCAGTAAAAAAATAGCAAATACTTCGATATTCTAGCGGGAGAAATAGTATGGTTGAAAAGATGTCTGTATCACGGATTATATTCAATATTATCAACTATGGGCTGATTGCACTTTTCTGTATAGTTTGTTTGGCCCCCATCTGGCATGTATTCATGTCATCCATTAGTGACCCACGCCATTTGATGATGTCAACAGGCATTAACTGGTCTCCTCTAGGAGATATTCAATGGCGCGCGTATGAAATGGTTCTGTCAAACAGGGGCATTATCATGGGGTATGTGAACACAGCAATATACGTTACAGCTTCTACAATGCTTGGGCTGACACTTACCGCCATTGCTGGTTATGTACTTAGCTACAGAACTAAGTTGCGTATGCCTCTAATGATTATGATTGTGTTTACACTGATGTTCTCCGGTGGATTGATACCTTCCTATATCATCAACATGTCGTTAGGTCTTATTAATAATAGGCTGGCTGTTATCATCCCCGGTGCGACCAATGCGTTTTTTATCATTATCATGAAGAATGCTTTTGAACAATTACCTGGTAGCTTTGCAGAATCAGCAAAAATTGATGGTGCGGGACCCATTAGGGTTCTGGTGTCTATCATGCTTCCTCTTGTAAAGCCTACTTTTGCTGTTTTAGCGTTGTTTATGATAATGATGAATTGGAACAGTTGGTTTCATGAAGCAATTTATCTGCCCAATAGACGCGATCTATGGCCTTTACAATTAGTAATGAGAGAGATTTTGGTGCAGCAGGATGTAACTACTGTGACAGCAGGTGAGGCAGCCGCTATGGCAAACCTTATGGTTCAACCTATACGCCATGCTGTTACAATTGTTGGCACATTGCCTGTTCTGTTTGTCTATCCCTTTTTGCAAAAATATTTTGTTGCAGGAATGACTTTGGGCGGCGTTAAAGAATAAGGATTTCGATAAATTTTGGAGGTATGGTAATGGTTATTGATACTAAGAAGATACTATCAGATATGACTTTGGAAGAAAAAGCAGAGTTTTGCTCTGGTGCAGGCGTATACACAATGAAGGGTGTCGAGAAGTATGGGATACCCAGTGTGTACATTTGTGATGGCCCCCACGGATTGCGTAAACCTGTGGGAGCGGGTGACCATCTCGGTTTAGGAGACAGCAAGCCTTCTGTTTGCTATCCCACAGCCTCTGCACTGGCATCATCTTTTGATAGAGATTTAGTGCATGGAGTGGCTTCGTATATTGGTAGAGAGTGTCAATCCGAAAATGTTGCAATGATTTTAGGCCCAGGACTTAATATCAAGCGTTCACCTTTGTGTGGCCGCAACTTTGAATATTTTTCTGAAGACCCATACCTCTCTGGCGAACTGACTACAGCATTTGTCAGGGGCGTTCAGAAAGAAGGAGTAGCGGCTTCCCTAAAGCACTACATTGCCAATGAGCAGGAAACCATGCGGCTTGTTAGTGATTCTTTAATTGATGAGCGTACTTTGCGAGAGATATATCTTGCATGTTTTGAAAATCCTGTAAAAAACGCTGACCCAAAGAATATTATGTGTAGCTATAACAAAGTAAACGGCACTTATTTAGCAGAAAACAAACGACTTTTGACCGATATTCTTCGAGACGAGTGGGGATTTGGAGGTTTTGTTGTTTCCGACTGGGGTGCAGTACATGACCGTGTTGAAGGGCTTAATGCTGGCATGGATTTGGAAATGCCTGGTGTGCCAAATGGAAACACAGAGAAAATTGTTGCTGCTGTAAACGATGGCAGACTATCAATGGATTTGCTGGATGCAAGCGTAATAAGGATATTGGAGTTCTTAAAATGGCACATGGAAGGCAAGAAAGATGTCGATTTTAATAAAGATGAGGGGCATTCCTTTGCAAAAGCTGCTGCTGAGCAATGTGCCGTACTGCTTAAAAACGAAGGAATATTGCCTTTATCAAGAAGCGCGAAGGTTGCCATGATTGGGGCATTAGCATATGAGCCTCGCTTTCAAGGGGGTGGTAGCTCAAATGTGAACCCGTATAAGCAAACATCAGCGGTTGATGCCGCAAGTGATTACAATAATATCTTTTTTGCGAAAGGCTATGACATGGCGAGTGATGCTATTGATGATTCTTTATTAGCTGAAGCTATAAAGACAGCAACTGAGGTTGATGCTGTGGTATTGTTTGTAGGCGTTTCCCCTTCCTATGATTCAGAAGGAATGGATCGTAGTCATTTGAATTTGCCTGCGAATCAACAGCATCTTATCAATGAAATATGTAAATTAAAAAAAGATGTAATCGTCGTTTTACATGGTGGAGGGCCTATCTCAATGCCTTGGGTTAATGATGTATCAGCGATTTTGGATATGTATCTGTCCGGCGAGGCTGTGGGCGCAGCAACCTTAGCTATACTTTTCGGCGATGCTAACCCATCAGGCAAGCTGGCAGAATCCTTTCCAATAAAGCTATCGGATACCCCAGCTTTCATGTTTGCACCCGGCGAGCGAGGCGTGACTTCGTACAATGAGGGGATATATGTTGGCTACCGTTATTATGACAAGCGGGAAATGGAAGTGCTTTTTCCATTCGGCCATGGTTTGAGTTATGCCCAGTTTAATTATTCCGATTTAAAGCTAGACAAAACCACATTAAATGACAATGAAATGTTGGCAGTATCTTTTAAATTAATGAATACAGGAGTTGTCAAAGGCAAAGAGGTTGTGCAGCTATACGTGCGAGATGTCGAAAGTTCTGTAGGTCGCCCAATACGTGAATTAAAAGCTTTTGAGAAAGTAGAGTTGAACCCTGGCGAAGAAAAAACTATCTCAATAATGCTGGACAAAAAAGCGTTTGCCTACTTTGAAATTAGACTAAATGATTGGCATGTAGAAAGTGGCCAATTTGTAATAGAGGTAGGTGCATCTTCCCGAGATATACGCCTCTCAGAGCTGGTTGAGGTTATATCGACTATTGAAATCCCTCATATTTTTACATCACAATCAACACTTGGTGAAATTGCCCAAACCTCAAAAGGTAAGGCCCTTATGGAACAGATGTCTCAATCTCAGAAACAGAGAAATACTGCAAACCTTAGTGAAAGCACAAGAGAAATGATGGAGACTGTACGAAAGAAAATGCCCCTAATGAGTTTGGTTGGCTTTGGAGTTATTACAGAGGAACAAATGCATGGGATACTAAAGTCTCTCAATGAGAAATGAATCTTGCTTTGATTCAGAATGTTTACCTTAAAAGTGGATGAGATTCTAAAGCAATCTTAAAGCACTCAAGGAAATGGAGGATTTTGTGGATGAGAGCAGTTCATTTAAAAACGGATTATCGCATTTCCCCCATAGGTATTGAAAATCCAACACCATTATTTTTGTGGAAATGCGAAGGTCAGGGCAAACAGGTTGCCTATCAAGTACATGCTAAGGATATTGATGGTGTTGTACTTTTTGACAGCGGCAAGATTAAGACTAGCACTATGCGTTGCAAATATAATGGCAAACCCCTTACGAGTAGCTTGCGCGTAACATGGCAAGTTACATTGTGGGACACTGAAAATAATGGAACGGTTTCAGAAGTCGCAAGCTTTGAGATGGGGCTGCTAGTTCCGCATGATTGGCAAGCAAAATGGATTTGTGGTGTAGATACAGACAAGGAAGAACGCCTTCCGGCAGATTACTACAAGAAAGACTTTATCTTGTCAAAGCCTGTTAAGTCTGCACGTTTATATGCCACGGCTTGTGGTGTATATACAGCCCTCGTTAATAATCATCGAGTAAGTGACATCTTAGCCCCTGGTTGGACACAGTACGATAAGCGTCTGCATTATCAGACCTATGATGTGACCGAATATTTAAGTGATAAAAACACACTAACTTTTACAGTTGGCGATGGCTGGTATAAAGGCAAGATTGGTAATGACAATCACGAATACATGAGCGGTAAGCAAACAAAACTGCTGGCTCAACTAAATATTACCCATAAAGACGGAACACAAACTGTCATAGGAAGCGATGGTTCCTTTTTATGGTGTAACGATGGGCCTATTGGTTATAACGATATGAAAGACGGTGAAGTTTATGATGCAAGACGAACACCATCGTATTCCGGTAATGCACAGGAAACGGATCATCTAATTCACCCTATAGCAAGCCCTCAAGACGGGATTATTGAGCATGAGCGTTTTGTGCCAAAATTAATTACGTCTCCGCTAGGAGCAAAAATATTAGACTTTGGACAAAATTTGTCTGGGTATATCCGATTCAAGCCTCGTGGCAATTGCAGTGATACGATTACCCTAAAAATGTTTGAGATTCTTGACAAGGGTGAATATACGGACGCTACAATTCGTAATCTTAAATTGCCAGATTATCCTGTAGTTCAGCAAATCACCTATACATGCGCCGGCGGGGATGAGCCATGGTTCCAACCAGATTTTTTCTATGCAGGATTTCAATATGCGTGGGTGGAAGGACTTGATAATGTTAACCCTAAGGATTTTGAGGCAGTTGCTATATACACAAAGATTGACTTTGTAGGGAAATTTTCTTGCTCAAACGAGAGTATCAATAAGTTTTTGCATAACACTGTGTGGAGTCTGAAAGGCAACTTTCACGATGTGCCAACCGATTGTCCTCATCGAGAAAAAAACGGCTGGACAGGTGACGCACAACTTTTTGCAAAAACAGCAACATATTTATCAGATACATTTTTATTCTTCCGAAAGTGGTTAAAGGATGTAAGGGATTGCCAGCGTGACGATGGGCGTGTGGCAAACGTATGTCCCAAAACTGCAAAATCGGGCATGTCGGATGTACTAAATGGTGCCGTGGGGTGGGCAGACGCTGCCGTAATCATCCCATATACTTTGTGGAAAACATATGGCGATAATGCTTGCATTACCGATAATTACGATTTAATGCACGGCTGGAAAGCATATGTAATTAAGTTGGCAGCAGATAAGTCCATTTATAACCCTCCAGATAACTCACCACAAAAGCAAATGCACGCCATGATTAAGCCCTATTTGTTACAAGATTCACCCTATAATCACTTCATCATTGAGGCAGGGATACATTTTGGCGAATGGTGTGAACCTGGTGTTGAAATGGATGCAAACGGACATATTGAAATAGCAAAGCCCAAGCCAGAGCTAACATCCGCATATATGCATTACTCCATGACAATGCTTGCGGAAATGCTTGTAGCCATCGGCAAAAACGAAGAAGCCGCACAGTGTAGGGAATACGCCGAAGGTGCGAGGAAGGCTTACAATTTCCATTTTGTCAAAGACAACACCATAAGGGCTGAGCGACAAGCACCTTATGTACGAGCGCTTGCTCTAGGCTTGCTAGATGATGAGGCGCAAATGAAAGTAGCCTGTAAGTTAAATGACATGGTAGTAGCAGCGCAATATACCGTAGGTACGGGGTTTTTATCAACGCCGTTTATCTTGCAATCACTGGTACAGCATGGTTATGTAGATACCGCATATAAAATGCTGGAAAATAATAAAGCCCCAGGTTGGCTTGCTATGATTGAACAGGGTGCAACCACTGTATGGGAAAGGTATGATGCTTATAACGAGAACGGAAGCCCTAAAGCAATATCCCTAAATCATTATTCTCTTGGTGCGGTTTGCGGATTTTTATATGACACCGTTTGCGGCATTTCTATAGCAGGGAATAACAAATTCAACATAAAACCTATTCCCGGCGGTAGTTTACGATGGGCGGAGGCGGAATATGATTCCGTCTACGGAAAGGTATTCAGTCGATGGGAAAAAACTGGCTGCAACTGTATCTTTAAGTTTAAGATTCCATCTAACACCTCGGCTGAAATTCATTTGCCTGATGGGGAAATACACGAGGTAAGCAGTGGTACTTATATTTTTGAAACAGAAATGGAGAACTCGTTATGATTTCATTCAAAAAGGAATTTATGTTAGGAGCTGCCACAGCGGCACACCAAGTAGAGGGTAATAATATTAACAGCGATTTTTGGGTGCTAGAACATTTACCCGGAACAATGTTTAAAGAACCCTCTCTTGGTGCTGTAGATCACTACAACCGATATGAAGAAGACATCACATTGTTAAAAGAAGCAGGGTTAAATGCATATCGCTTTTCCATCGAATGGGCAAGAATTGAGCCCGCTCAGGGTGAGTGGAGCGAAGAAGCAATAAATCATTACCGCAAAAAAATCGCATTTTGCCGTTCAAATGGCATAGAACCGATTGTAACAATGCATCACTTTACAAGCCCAAAATGGGTTGTTCAAAAGGGTGGTTGGAGCAACCCTGAAACAGCAAATTACTTTGCCATCTACTGCGAAAAGCTTGTCAAAGAGTTAGGCGCAGAAATGAAATATATTTGCACAATCAACGAAGCAAATATGGGTCTGCAAATAGCAAAGCTTATGAAAGATATGCAAAGTCAAATCGGTGATGTTCAAGTAGGAATCGACGCAGGGATTGCCCGCCGTGAAGCTATGATTGCTTATGGGCGCGAAGCCATGATTCAGCATCAAATTAACCCATCAAATATCTTCCTTTCCTCTGGAAGCGGTGTGGTTGGTAACGCTATCGCAATTCAGGCTCACTGCAAAGCACGCGACACTATGAAGGCAATCTGCCCTCATTTGAAAATAGGAATAACACTGTCACTACACGATTTCCAAGCACATGAAGGCGGCGACCATGAAGCTGAAATGGAATGGGTTGAAGAATTTACACAATACCTTCCATACATCTACAAGGATGATTTCATAGGCGTACAAAACTATTCTCGTAAGTTAGTAGGTGCAACTGGCAGAGTTAAACCTCCAGCAGATGCGCCGCTTACACAAATGGGGTATGAGAATTATCCAACTGCAATCAGCAATGTTGTGCGTAAGGTTGCTGAAGGGTTTAAAGGTGAAATTATTGTAACTGAAAACGGGATTGCCACAAACGATGACTCCGAACGTGTAACATTCATCAAAGAGGCTACAAAGGGCATTCAAGCCTGCATTGCCGACGGAATTCCGGTAAGAGGTTATATGCATTGGACACTTCTTGATAATTTTGAGTGGATGCTGGGCTATGACCGTACATTTGGGCTAATAGCCGTTGACCGCACAACTCAAACTCGCCGACCCAAAGAAAGTTTAACAGTGCTGGGGAAGCTACGAGAGGAAGCATTTGAATAGTTCTACCGTAGGTGAACTCGCCAGTGGGTTTCATTAGGCGCGTACTTAGGCAATTTCAAAAGAGCAGTTTTTGCAAGAACACGGAGGTCATCTATGCAGGACTTGAAATCGCTAATCTCAAAATTGAAAACAAAAAATGATTACAAACTTAACATGATAATTGGGTTAGATGGATTTGTTGATGAAATTAACCATATTGTTGATAAGCGATTAGACTTTTCGAATTTTACCCGCATCTGCACAATGAAAGAGTTAGGTGAGCGAATAATCCGCGCATCAGGACTAAGCACAAATATAGAATTGGTGCCTGTCCATGTAAAGCTTGGCGGGAATGGCCCTATTCTTTCTTGCGCGTTGTTGGAATATGACGTAGATATTATCTATATAGGTGCATTAGGCAAGCCTCACATACATTCGGTATTCCAAGACTTGACCGATAAGGCAGATAAGGTGTTTAGCGTATGTAATCCTGGATACACAAAAGCATTGGAATTAGAAGATGGAAAAATCATGTTGGGAACTCATGCTGATTTGGGGAATCTTACATGGAATGCTACTAAAGAAGCCATGGGTGGTGCAAAAAATATTGCAGTTCTAATAAATAACACGAACCTGCTCGGTTTGGAGAACTGGACAATGCTTCCTCATATGAGTTCTATATGGGAAGGGCTAATTGATGAAGTTTTCCCATTGATAGATTTGAAAAATGAAAAACCATTCGCATTTTTTGACTTAGCAGACCCGGAAAAACGTACAAAAAATGATTTAAGCCATGCTCTTTCACTTATAGGCCAGTTTGAAGAAAAATTCCGTGTTATTCTTGGTGTAAATGAAAAAGAGGCATATGAGATTGCGTCCACGTATAACATACACGTTAATGGAGAATACTCACCAACAGAAAAACTTAAAAGAACAGCGAGTGAAATATGTAACAAGTTGAATATTCATTGCTTTGTTGTACATACTGCCCGTTCGGCATGTTGTATCATAAATAAAAAGTATTTCGAAGCAACCGGCCCCTACTGTAATAAGCCTAAGCTTTTAACCGGTGCCGGAGATAATTTCAACGCAGGCTTCTGTTTAGGGCAAGCATTGAATCTAAACCCGACTGAATCTTTATTATTAGGGCTATCCACGGGAGGTTATTATGTGCGTCATGCAAAAAGCCCCTCCTTCGAATCAGTTATTGACTTTATTGATAGATGGGATATAGGGCAACTCATAGATTAAACTGCATTTTGTATACACATTATATGCTAGGCAATGCCATACCATTCATGATCCTACAATATAGAGACTGGAGTTTCTGCTAGAGGGAGAAGACGTTTATCATACCATCATCACGGAACCAGCGCACTAAACTATTGTGCTTACGCCAAATACTGCTTGAAAAGACAGATGAACAACATCCCATGACGATGCCGGAGATTATTTCCGAACTTGCCCTATATGATATCCATGCCGAGCGGAAGTCTATATATAATGATATAGAGATACTGAAGCAATATGGGCTTGATATAGAAATCCAAAAAGGCCGAGTACCAGGATATTATATAGCAAATCGTCAATTTGAACTCCCCGAACTCAAGTTGCTGGTAGATGCTGTCCAGTCCTCACGCTTTATTACGGTGAAAAAAAGTGAGGAACTAATTGCTAAACTATCTTCTCTCACAAGCCAAGCGCAAGCAGCCGATTTGAAACGGCATATATTTGTAGCAGACCGACCCAAATCCTTTAATGAACAGTCTTTTTACAGTGTGGATGCCATCCATACCGCCGTCAATACAGGGAGTAAAATCACGTTTAAGTATTTCGATTATGATGTTCATAAAAACCGAGTATTTCGTAAAAACGGAGCAATCTACGAGGTTACGCCTGTGACGCTGTGCTGGGACAGTGATAAATATTACCTTGTTGCTTACAATGCCGAGCATAATGAATTGCGGAATTACCGAGTAGACCGCATGAGTGAAGTATCGGTGTCCGAAGTTAAAAGCAATGACTTTGATAAAAGCAGATTCAATGTTACTGAGCATATCCAAGGAATGTTCGGGATGTACGGCGGTAAGGTCGTCCGGGCAAAATTGGCTTTCGAAAATAGTTTTGTTAATGTGGTACTTGATTATTTTGGCAAGGACACTAGAATCATACCAAAAGATGATGGATACTTTGAAATTTCGGCAGCTATAACGGTTAGCCCTGTGTTCTTGGGGTGGATTTTCCAATTCGGTGGCAAGGCAAGAATCCTTTCTCCAGAAAGTTTGGTTGATGCTATGCGTGAATTAATAACCGCAAACGCAGGTGTTTAGGATAAGCTGTCCAACACACGGGACACCTAAGAAAGTTTGTTCAAGCTGTCCGTACCATTGGACAGCTTATTTAATATAATGGATTCATCATAAAAAAGTAGCGACAATAGTGTCGCTAAAAATTTCTCTTGTGGTTCGCCGCGTTGCGAACGAACACAACCGAACATGATTCAGCAGAAAGGAGTGGTGATGTGAACGATTATCAGATGTTCGGTACGTTCCTCAAAGATAAGCGTAAAGAAAAGGAAATAACTATAAGGCCACTAGCTGAGAAAATTGGCATATCGGCTGGACATTACTGCGATATAGAATCTGGTCGGCGCTCTCCCGCAGACCGTGAGTTTTTAGAATCCATTATCAGCATTCTAAGCCTTAACGACGAGGACAAGCAGACCCTATACGACCTATGGGGTAAAGCGCGTTCCGCGTCCCCACCAGATTTAACGGAATACATCAACAAAAACAAAGCCGCCCGCATTGCCTTACGGGTAGCTAAAGATAAAGCCAGCGATGCAGACTGGCAGAGATTCGTTGACGAACTTGAAAGAAGGGAGGCACCATAAATGGTTGAGTTGAATGCGACATACTCACTGTCACTGATACCATACATAAACAATGGTTCACTGGATGAGTATGCAGAGTATCTTATCAAAGATTTCGCGCCAGAGTTATTGCACCGCCCCGGTATCTTGGATGTTGATAAATTTATAGAGTATTACCTGCATCTTACTGTTGACTATCGTCGTTTATGCCTTGACCGTAAAGTATTAGGCATAACAGCCTTTAACGATGGCACTGTTGATGTCATGTGTGAGGACACTGGCTTACCACAGAAGATTTTTGTAAAGACAGGCACAGTAATCCTAGACCCTGCATTACTAATAAAGCGCAATATACCCCGCCTGCGTTTTACTATGCTCCACGAGGGTTCACATTGGCTATTACACAGGAAAGCCTTTGCAGAGGACAACCCACTTGGCCCTGCCGGTATATACGAAAACCAGTTTATAGCCGCCAAAGAAGGCCGAGTTGATTATAGCCGCTCGAATAATGAACGCACCGACATTGAGAGAATGGAGCGGCAGGCAGATTTTCTTGCTTCTGCAATTATTATGAATCGCCCGGCGTTGAGGGTTGCGTTCAAAGATTTTTTCACCTTCTATTGCGAAAAACCCCACCGCATAATCCGTGGAATAAGTGCAATAGATGATTGCTATGCCCAACAGCTACCAGAGTATGTAGCAAAGATTTTCGGAGTTTCTAAACGTGCGGCCCTTATTCGCCTGGAAAAGTTAACAGCGATTGTTGATAAGGGATGGCTGGGCCAGAGGTAAGTCGTGCGTTTTATTTGCCCCCTAGTTCGCAAATATGCGAACGCAACCACTATTACAACACAAGGATGTGTAATCATGGAGTATAGAAACAGCGAAGAAGTTTTATATGTCATAACAGTATACGGTCATGCGCCGGAGTTCTGGCCGACAATAGCCTACCGCAAAGGGAAATCAACGAAACAGCCCGGCGAGCCAGAAAAACAAAAGCAAATAAAATGCCCATACTGTGGCAAGCTGTTTATGGTAGTTAGCGTCAAACGTAGGCTTGACCTTATACGGTTTAAGAAACGAGAACGGGCAGACTGCCACGAATACAGAAAATGCCGAAAGTGCCATGAGAATGTAGGTATCGTCTACATCGCTGATGCTACGGCATAGTGTTAAACAATAATCACAATTACAACTGAATAGCGTTGGTCTATCGCCCATATGGGTGGTTAAGCGAATTAGGACGGAATCTGAAACAAGCACTTGGAATGTTTGACCCTGCTCCTACCCAGTGAAATCCTGGGGGTGGCGGTCTAAAGTGCCTTGACAACGGCTTTGACTTCGTAGAGACAGGCCAATACCGCTATGTATACAGACCGGAACAGGCGAACAGGCATCATTCATTAGGTGCTGCATTACTGATTATGCAGTACCCGTGCTAAGTTCGCATGAACATCAACAGCCACAGGCTTTGATGTATCACAATGCTCGGCGGGTCTTACAAGGCGGCAACTTTGTGTTGCCGTTTTGTAAGACCTGCTTTTTTATGCCTATTTGTTGGTCACTTATTAAACGAATCGCTCTAATTGAGCATCAACCAAGGCTGCCGCCTTTGTAGTGGCTCCCGTGAAGGGAGAACCAAACAATGATGGCAGTTTTTTTATTTTACCGGGCGAGAGCGCCGCCTTTCCCCCTTCGATTTTGAATCCAACTCAAAAAATCGAACGGAGGAAATGAAATGAGTAACAAGCAATTTTTCATAAGCATCAAAGGCGCACGAGTAGAGGTAACAGAAGAAATTTACCTTACCTACTACCGCTCAAAGCGTAGGGATAGGTATTACGAGCGTGACATCAAAACCCATACAGCAATCCGTAATAAGGCCGGCATCATCACTGGATATGCACCCAGCAAGGAAGATTCTCTTGACCGGCTTATCTGCACAGGTGAGGACTTCGTAGACCAGCAAAAATCTACAGAAGACACGGTTATGGCCAGCCTTATGTCAGTCGCACTTTATAAAGCATTGGACAAGCTATCCGAAGCTGACCGCGCGCTTATAGATGTGCTGTTCTATCAAAACATGACGGAACGCCAAGCAGCAGCAGTTTTTGGTTTATCGCAAAAGGGAATCAACAAGCGAAAGGCCAAAATTCTTATGACTTTGAGAAAAGTTTTAGAAAATTAAATTTTTTGGTACTCAAACTACCCGCGCCATTGGAAAGTAAGTGAAGGGAGTTTTATACCTTCACGGTTCCTTGACAAACACCGGGAAAGTTTAGCCCGGTCATATTCGGAACACCGGGTACGATAACTGCCGCCGCCTGTGCCAAGACCGTCTGTAGTGGACGCGAGCGCCCCGCTCTCCAACCCAGGAGGGCGGGAAAAAAGGCGCGGTTAGTGATAATGGTACTCCTCCAAAAAACTGGAGCCGAGCCGCGCATAAGGCGCAATTCGGGGAAGCGCCGTGCAGGTTGGGATAGACCTGTGGGGGCTTCCGTGTGTAGCGAAAGTTACAGCCCGTTGTTTCCCCAAGTGTCTGGGATGTTTGGAGCAAATAAGACACAGCCGATACATGATTATTTCTCACCGTCTATTTTGACGGTTTTGACATTGCGAACAAGGCCGTGTTTAACGCCTGCCTTGTTCGCAACACAAAGCTGTCAAAGCAGAGCTACAACATAAAACACTACGAAAGGAAAGTTCAAATGCTAAATATTAAACGTGAAATATCGCGAACTATTCCCGATAACATACCAGACCGCTATTTCCTAAACGGCAAGCCCATACTTACGGCTTATGGATGCGCCCTGCTGGAAATGGCTACAGGCAAAAGCTATATCTACACAGCGGTCAATCTCTCAACTGGCAAATCAGAAATAATGGTTCGCCGCTCATCTCCACTTACCATATCTAGCGCAAACACCATAATAGGAAAAATGCGTATATCACGCATTGCCGGTGCAGGGGTGCTTGAAGTGGATAGAGCATTCAAAAGCCAGATTACTTATTTTCAATGTCGTAAAATTCTTACTGCTATATTTAATGAGATACTT
>Ga0123355_10002946_pt1 | contig 24183 bp, 25 predicted proteins | sample TergutEmb28metaG_3_FD_89872 | JGI IMG/M metagenome (GOLD analysis project Ga0123355, IMG submission 89872) | Embiratermes neotenicus P1 segment gut microbial communities from Petit-Saut dam, French Guiana - Emb289 P1 | ecosystem: Host-associated > Arthropoda: Insects > Digestive system > Gut ... | reverse complement strand
TCCGAACCAATTCTTTACAATCGAATGAAATCATGGGCTGGCGGGGCTTCTACGGCTTCCCGCGACGACGGTTTGCCGACTGGCGATTAGAATTGGAACAAAACAAGTTTATGCCTGCAATAATTCATCTACATATCGAATCGCTTTTTGCTTACATGATGCTGATAACATATCGAATTTTTGAAACAACAATTGCGCTTCCTCAATTTCTTCATCTGGTATGGTTATTGTCATGGAGCGAGCTTTTGATTTATCACCCTTTACATATTCCAATATTTCAGTTAAACCCTGCAAAGTATCTTGATATACGCCCATTATCCCATCTCCTTTTTTATTTTTTTTACAAATTCTTTATACATGGATTTTTCCTTATCTGTAATATTATCCTTGCTACCTTTGCCGTAACAATTTACCAACATAATTTTTTCTTGACGAATAAAATCAATGTACGATACACGAACCCCGCCTCTTTTACCAATATTGGGTAAATTCCATCTCACCTTCGTTAAACCGCCTGTGCCTTCAATTATATCTCCTGCGCTAGGCTTTTTTATCAAAAAATTTTGCAGTTGCCTTAAATCTTCATCATTCAATCCAAGTTCAGCCCAACGCTTATCAAAAATTTGAGCGGAAAGGAAAATCCTTGTCATTATCTTATTCCTTTCTCTCACTTTTAGTTAAGTTGCATAATCTCTGTGACGACGGTTAGTCATACCTATACACTCACACCACACTTCCTTTATTCGACTAGGAAGATTTCGCGTCAACCATAGAATCACGCCGTCATTAAACCAATCAAAAAAGCGGGGTCAAGGGGACGCGTCCCCTTGTTTCTTTTGACCTTAAATCTTTTGACTTTAAATCTCTTAACCTTAATCTTCCCCTAACCTCGTATCACGTACCGTCTGACCATCTCCGAATACTTCGTTTATTATAAGTACCATCTCTGGGTTGGTTAGGTTGGCGGCTGGGCGGATTATTGCGTGGCGGGTTAGGCCGTCTGGGTTGGCGTGGATTGATACTACTTCGCCTACTCTTAGGCCTGGAGGGAATAGGGAACTGTTGGAGGAGGTAACAATTTCGTCGCCTGGCATTATTTGGGCCGTGGCTTCTATGTGATTCATTCGTAGTAAGCCTTGCTTCATTAGGGTGGTGTCGCCTCCGGCTATTCCTGCATCTTCTGTGCGGGGGCTGGAGACTGCGGCGGCAAAACGGGTGTCTATTATTGAGACGAATTGCGCGCTGGTTGGGTGAACGTATCGCACTAGACCTGCTAGACCGCCATCGGCTATTACTGCCATTCCCATTTCTACGCCGTTGTTTGAGCCACGGTCTATTCGGAAACTTCTGTAGAAGTTGTTGGGGTCGTGGGCTATTACTCTCGCGCCTATGGTTGGTAGTTCTGCGTAGCGTTGATGCATGTCTAGGGCGGCGTTTAGCATGGCGTTTTCTTCGGCGGCTAGTTGTAGACGCGAGTTTTCAAATTCTAGGCGGTTTACTTCTGCTTGTAGTTCGCGGTTTGCGGTTATTAGATATTGGTTGTTGATTACCGCTGAAAAATTGCCTTGCACCCATGCAACGGTTGCGTTTAACCCGCGTTGCATGGGCGTTACTACATATGACACCCCGCCAGATACTATGTTTGTTCGGGTGCTGGGGCTGATTGTTAGAATTATTGCTATTACGCAAATGGCTATTCCTGTTAGTAGGAATGCTCGCCTATGCCTTTCGATTATTGCCATTTAATCACCACTTTGTTTTTCCATGGGTTATCAGTACCCCTTGCAATTGCTTGAAATGTGTTAGTACTACGCCTATCCCGTTTACTACGCAGTCTAGCGGGTCGTCGGCTTTGTAGGTTTCTATTCCTGTTTCCTCTGTGATTAGCGTGTCTAAGCCTTTCAGAAGCGCGCCGCCGCCTGCTAGGGCTATGCCTGATGCCATTACGTCTGCGGCTAGTTCTGGCGGGGTGCGCTCTAGGGTTAGTTTTATTGCGTCTATTATTTTTGCTACTGGTTCGGCTAGAGCGGCTTTGCCGTCGTCTTCTGTTAGTGTTATTGTGCGCGGCAAGCCTGATACTAGGTCGCGTCCTCGTACCTCCATGCTATTTTCATTGTCGGGTTTGTGTGCGCATCCTATTTTTAGTTTTATGTCCTCCGCCGTGCGGTCGCCCACCGCAAGCCCATACTCGCGCCGAACATAGTTTATTATGGAATTGTCAATCTCATCACCAGCCGTGCGAAGCGACTTGCTTGTTACTATCCCGCACAGAGATAATACAGCTACTTCGCTTGTTCCGCCGCCTATGTCTACTATCATGCTGCCTGTTGGCTCGGACACTGGTAATCCCGCGCCTATTGCTGCGGCCATTGGTTCTTCAATTAAACCCACGCTTCGCGAAGGCACGCCCGCAGATATTGTGGCCTCTTCTATTGCGCGTTTTTCAACTTCCGTTACTCCGCTAGGTACACACACGATAACCACTGTCTTCCGCGAAAACATTTTTCGCGAACGCGCCTTTTGTATAAAATATCTTAACATTGCGCGAGTCGTGGCGAAGTCTGCAATTACCCCATCCTTCAACGGGCGAATTGCCACAATCGACCCTGGCGTGCGTCCTATCATTTGTTTCGCTTCGTCGCCAACCGCCATTACTGTATCTGTATGCGTATTCATTGCCACCACGGACGGTTCGTTTAATATTATTCCTTCGCCTTTTGCATACACTAACGTGTTTGCCGTCCCAAGGTCTATTCCCAAATGATGCGTAAACATGCTGTTTCCTGCTTTCATCGTCGCGTTTGTGTCTTTTCTGAAAGTATTGCCTTTGTTGTCAAATTTAACCACAATACACAATTTCATCATATTGTAACAATTATTACACAATCTTACAACAATTACAAAGGTATTTTTTCGCCGATTACATGTATTGGTAAGCTAACGCATACGTCTCGAAGCCATAAACAATTTCCTAGGCGGCACAGCCGCATTTCGCCAATTACATGTAATTGGTACGCTAACGCATACGTCTCGAAGCCGTAAACAATTTCCTAGCCTACAAAAAAAATCCCTGAAAGCACAAATGCTTTCGAGGATTTTTTTTCGTTTGAATAGCTCTATAACATAGGTTCCCTTACTTTTTCTTAGTCCCATATTCGAGGGCTATTCCGATACTCGTGCCAATTGCAAGCCCAATACCAATGCCTACTCCAATATTCCCCATGCCCATTACAATTCCAAGCGCAGTACCCGCCGCAACCCCAATACCCGCACCTAGACTAATATATATCCCGCTATTCTTTTTCTTTGGTTGCTGGTTGACTCGCTCATTTTTCCTATTCATTTTGAACCTCCTTAACATATGGGTTTACTATAGTAAATATTTTTTGTTTATTATACTTTACACTTCAAACTTTTGAAAGACATTGGCGTATGTATTTTCAAAGGAGATGAGATTATGCAATGTTTTGCGCATCCTACGCGGGCGGCGGCTAATATTTGTAGCAAATGCAATCACTGGCTTTGCGACGATTGCACCGTTACCACGCAAGGACAAATGTACTGCCGTTCCTGTCTTGTTGCCGCGGGTTCTACTGTTCATGTTCAACCGCCTAGTGGGGATTATGATTATCACGATTCTGTTGTGTCGCCTAGACCTTCCAAGAATGTTAATTGGGGATTGCTGTTCCTAATTTCGCTATGCCTTCCACCAGGCGCGAACTATATGTACATGGGGCTGATTAAACGTGGTCTTGTTGCTATGTGCGGGTTCTTTTTACTGATTTATCTGATGGTTACATCTTTTATGGTTTCGTCCGTTTCCGTTGGATTTTCGTTGCTGTTTGTGCTGGCTATTCCTGTTTACATTCTTACAATTTTCTTTGATGGCTTTAATGTGCGTAGCCGCATTAACGCAGGCGAAGTCGTAGCAGACGGCATCAGTAATGTGCTTAATGGCTTGCTACGAAATAAAGTTTTAATGGTAGTACTTCTAGCCGTGATTGTCATTGCGTTTGCGGGAAGCCTATTCGGCATTGCAGTTGAGGTAACAAGACGCGCCCTTCCCATTCTGCTAGTATGCCTAGGGCTGTATGTGATTTTCAGACGCAAGCGCAATAAAGAAGACGATAACGAATAACAAGGCGATATGCAAATATTGACACATGTCCCTATTACCCCTATAATGTCTGGAGAATATTCATACGGAGGTTTACTATGGCAAAATGTGAAGTTTGCGACAAAGGTATTCAAACGGGTCATAGAATCAGCATTACGCGTAGCCAAGTTTCACGCCGGGCTAATCGCATGTGGCGGTCAAACATCAAAAAGGTTCAAATCGTTGAGAAAAACGGCGCGGTTCGTAAAGCTAAAGTTTGCACCCGTTGTTTAAGGGCTAAAAAAGTTACCCGTGCTGTATAGGGAACATTAACCGATTTTCCATTGTGGAGAATCGGTTTTTTATATGCTAGGAAACTGTTCATGGCTTCGAGACGTATGCGTTAGTGTGCCATGCAGGTCATCGGCGAAATGCGGCTGTGCCGCTTTTTTATTAGACATCTTACATAATTTCGTAGATTATTATTGACAAAAATGCTTGCAGTGGTACAATTTCCACTGTTACACCAGAACGCGAAAACATTAAGGAACTGTCAAGAAATAACTTGGACAGATTCCGCAGGATTTTTGTGCGAGGGCAAGGAAGCGGAAACCGCGCGTGCCCAAAGGCACGTAAGGCTTTCCGCTGACACAGACATCGTGCAAAAAGACAAGGAAGATGTTCAAGTTATTTTTTGACAGTTCCTAACCTCCTCTGTCGCCAAGAATGGCGTAGAGACGTTCGCTATTTTGGCTCGTTGTCGGTAAATGTTTTCAGCATTTGGTATACATAACATTGATTAGGTAGGTGATGGGAATGGGACGGCATACAATATTTGTGGTGTTTGCACTAACTTTGGTGTGGTGCATTCTCATGGAGGGTGTGTCTTGGCAAAATGTGGCTGTTGGGCTTTTTATGAGTATGCTTAGTTTGCATTTTGTTGGCAAATTTTTTCATTTTGATGAGATTAAGGATGTTGAATTTAGTAAACTAATCGGGTATCCGTTTTGGTTGCTTGCGCGGATTTACGTTGATGCATTCCTTTTGATGAAGCTGATTCTGTCTGACGCAAAATGGGAAATAGTGGAGGAAGAATTGGAAGTGGAAAACGAAGCCCTGCGCATAATTCTAGCGGATTCAATAACCCTAACCCCTGGGTCGGTGTACGTTGAACGGCACGGAAACAAAATCACGCTACTATGTATAGGAAATCGTAAGAAAAAAGGCTATCCCGCATCAGTAGACGACCTTCGCAGTATCGAACGAATGCTAATTAAATCGCAAAAAAAGCCCGAAGAAGATTCGGCAAAGGAGGCGTAGCGTGAATATAGTTCTTGCAATTTTGCTGGGCCTTCTTGTGCCTTATGGAATCCGCGTGGCAATAGGGCCAAGCGTTTGGGATAGGCTTCTTGGCATGAATCTGATTGCGTCTAAAATTATAATTATCATCATGGTGTATGCGTCTATGAACGGGGCTACGTTTTTGCTGGACTTTGCAATCATCTACGCGCTGTCGGGTTTTATTGGGACAATTTTTATCGCGTTATTTCTATCGGAACGCAGTATTCGTAAAGGGCGGGGGAAAAAAGAATGATTTATATTTTAAGCTATATTATCATAGGGCTGGGCATTTTGTTCATGCTTTTTGGCGTGATTGGGTTGTTCCAGCGTAAGCGCGACTTCTATTATCGCATTCTAATAGCCTGCAAGGTTGACACCGTTGGAATGATTACCATTGGTATAGGAATGGCGTTGCGTCACGGCATCAGCTTTTTCACAGGAAAAATATTTCTGATTTTGCTAATAATAGTTGTGCTGAATCCATTTGTAGCGCATATAGTAACGCAAGCGGCTTATAAAAGCGGCTTCATTTCAGTTTACAAACGTAAGGACGGCGACGCATGAATAACTTGATTATCGTGCTACTTGTCTTTTGGATAATTAGCTCGATTTGGTGCGTTTTCGCACAAAAAACCTATCGCGTAATTATTTTCTTTGGTGTGTTTTCGTTGCTTACAGCGGCGATTTATCTATTCCTTGGCGCGCCCGATGTCGCTATGGCAGAGGCAGGTATTTCGGCATTCACAACGATTTTCTTTATCGTTTGCGTGGAAAAATACTACAGCCGTGGCGAAGGTCTTAAACACGAAATGGCAACAAAAACCAATAAGCCACGCAAAATAACACGGTATATCTTCCCGTTTATTTTTTGTGTGGCACTTCTCGTGCTGTTTCTGAATTTCGCGCCAACTGGCTATGTAGTAACTGAACTCCGCGACCAGTACCTGCAAATGTTTATGCACGACGTAGGCGGTCTAAACGCCGTAACTGCGATTTACCTAGGCTATCGCGTTTACGATACACTATTTGAAGCCCTGCTTCTAGTAGTAGCCGTGGTTGCAGTAATTCACCTATCGTGGTACGAAAAAACAGCAGTATCAGACGGTAAACACAGCGAAATGGAACGCTCCCGAATGGCAAAATTTACAATGCGGATTATCTGCCCCATTATCCTATTGTTTGGAACTTACTTGGTACTAAACGGTCATATATCCGCAGGCGGTGGCTTCCTTGGTGGTCTTGCCTTCGCGTCATTTATAATTTGCCGCTTCCTAGTCTTGGGCATCTACGACCTCCCAATTGAAAAAGCAATCCGCATGGAAGAAATCGTTTTCATTAACATTGTAATCCTGCCAATACTAGCAATATTCACAGGCATTATGTACCTCGCATGGGACGCAACCGAAATCTTCCAAAACATCTATCTAATTGCAATGAGCGGGCTAATAGGCATGAAAGTTACCCTAGGCTTCTTCGTTCTATTCTACCGATACATCGCCATAGAACGCCTACCCGAAGAAGGAGAAGGAGAATAATCATGGACTTTCACATTTTGGATATATTCCCAGTATTGCTTTTTTTCATAAGCTTTTTCGGAATAATAACCAGCGGCAACATTGTAAAATCCATAGTAATGGTAATTATTATGCAAACCTCTGTAATAATGTTCTGGCTGGGCGTAGGCGCACGCTTTGGCACAACGCCCCCCATATTCGAGGACATAACCGAAATAGCCGACCCCAACGCCATAGCCGACCCCCTACCCCAAGCCCTAATGCTAACCGCAATAATAATAGGCGTAGCAGTAACAGCAATAAACATAACAATGCTAAATGCCCTATTCAGAAAATACAAAACAGTAGAGTGGGACACTATGCAAGAGTTAGCAGTAAAGGACGAGGGGCTAGAAGTGCAAGACCTTGGGGGCGTTACCTCGGAGTCTACAATTTAAAATAAGCGACCAACTGCTTTAGTGTTTCGGCTTGGGAATTTAATTCTTCTGCGGAAGCGGCGGATTCTTGTGAAAAGGCGGTGTTGTCTTGCACCATGTTGGCGGTGTGCAGCAACACCTTACTTATTTGCGAAACCATTTCCGATTGTTCAATTGAAGCTGTGGAAATATTGTTTAGAAGGGATGTCACCTCGACTGCGCCATCTACTAGGCTGTTTAGTGAATCCGATGTAATTTGGGCTATGTTTACGCCTACATCAACTCTGTTGATGGAATTTTCAATTAGCGCAGTGGATTCTGCGGCGGCGGCTTGACTTCTGGCGGCTAGGTTGCGAACTTCTTCGGCTACTACTGCGAAGCCCCTTCCGTGTTCGCCAGCGCGAGCGGCTTCTACGGAAGCATTAAGTGAAAGCAGATTAGTTTGGAATGCAATATCCTGAATGGTTTTGATGATTACTGAAATACTACTGGAAGCCTCTTTAATTTGCGTCATAGCCAGCAACATTTGGTTCATGGATTCGCCGCCATTTTTGGCATCGGTTGTAGATTTTGTAGAAAGCTCGTTGGCGTTTTGAGAATTAACCGAAAATTGTTGCGTTTGCAGATTGATTAATTCTACAGAGGTATGCAATTCTTCCAACGAAGCGGCTTGACTATGCGAACCACTAGCCAATTCCAGCGCGTTAGTAGCTATTTGCTCCGAGCCAATTAAAATGTTATCCGACGCAGAAGAAATTTCCGCAATAGCTTTGCGTAAGGTATCTTCAATATTGTTGATAGATTTTTTTACTTCCGAAAACTCTCCTACATATTCACGGGTTATGGTGCGTGTTAAATCGCCGCCCGCAATGGCCGTTAGTGTTTCCGATATTTCTTGAATATAGCCATTTAGAATGTCAATGGTATCATTGACCGCTCTGCTGATTGCAAGAAAATCTCCAGAATAATTCCCAGCAATTTTTGTTTTAAAATCCCCCTGCGACAAACGATTTATTACGTCTCGTATTTCCACAAGTGGCGCGTCTACGGCGGTGGCAACATGGTTTAGTCGGGTCATAATCACATGCCAATCACCTTTATACTTGGATTCATCAATGTGGAAATTCAAGTTACCCTTGTCTGCCGCGGCTTCAACCATTGATGTTACTTCTGCAATGACATCTTTTAAATTTGTGGTGACAGCGCGAATTGTTTCGGGAAGAATCATCAAGTCACCAGGCATGTCATTAATTTGCAAATTGAAATCACCGTCGCCAATTTGCTTAAACACATCTACAACACCATTTAAATCTTCGACTTGTTGCTCCAAAAGTTTGTTTGTGTTTTCAACCATTTCTTTGAAAGAATTTTGATATTTGTTTGTGTCTATTCGGAATTTCAAATTTCCACGCTCGTTAAATTCGTGATTGCTTACGGATAAATCCTGCACCATTTCCTTTATGACATTCTTCATATCGCGGAAGGAGCGCGTTAATTGACCAATTTCATCATTACGATTTGATTCAAGATTCATTTACAAATTGCCCAAAGAAATTTGTTTTGCGTCATTTTTCAGCTTATTCAAAGGCTTTGAAACAATATAACCAAAGGCAAACCAAAACATCAAAATTTGCAAAACCATTATGGGAATCAAGGCAAGTACAGCAACAATCATCAAAATAATGGTGTCAAACTGTACAAAACTTCTGGGCACTGCCATAAAAAGCATCCAACCATTTTCCAATTCATGATAGGTTAAATACCAACTTCTTCTCGCATCGTCGCGGATTCGTAATGGCTCGTCTTGACCTACGCCAGCATTTAAGAATTGTTGATATGCCGTTATGTCGTGCATGTTAGTTCCGCTTTGAACATCTCCCGTATGCGCAAGGATTCTGCCATTTTGCTCCGCCAAAAAAGCATAAGAACCAGAAATATACAATGTATCATGCAAAATAGAAACTATATCAGATAGTTGAATATCAATAGAATACACCATGTCGCTACCAAGTATTTGCCCGAAATATCTTGAAATACTTATAATTATTTCTCCAGAGTAGGCATCTATAAACGGCGAAGAAAATGTTATCTCGCCACGATTAGCCATAGCATCTATATACCAAGGGCGTATTAGTGGTGTCCAGTCATCAGGTAGGGTTATATCCGCGCCAAAAATTGCACGCTCATCTGCAAAACCCACATAATGAAGCGTTGTACCATCGGTTAAGTTCTGCAAAGCTTGATGTATCGCGTCCTCATTGGGTAATGCCACAAACGTATGATACATACTGTCAACCGTAGCTCGTTTTCCTGCAAACCAGCCGTCCATTCGGTTTGCGCCTTGCCCTGTATACGCGACAACCTCTCCAATCACACCTTGGGTAAGCATTCCGCCAATAAAAATATATATAATCGCCAAGATTCCAAAAAAGACAACGAACAAGTATATCGTAAACGCAAAGATAAATTTTGAACGTATACTTCTGAAATTAAACATGATAACTCCTCCAAATATTGAAAATGGCTCAAGCATTACTGAAAGACGAAGCCTCTTCCAGCAATGCTTGAAACCATTTGAAAATAATGAATTATTATCCGTGAATAATCTGGTCTTCTGTGTAGTAGCCAGAATTAATTAGAATTTCGCGATAGTTGTCTATTGTGACAACCACAGGTACGCTTAGGTTTGTGGGGATTAATCCTGTGCCGTTATCATAGTCAGTGGTGTTATTGATTGACACAGTGCGTCCGTCGCGTAAGTCTAGTACCATTTCTACTACGTTTTCGGCTAGGGTACGGGTGTCTTTGAACACTGACATTGCTTGGTAGCCCGCCAACATGTTTCTTACGGAAGTTAAATCGCAATCCTGCCCTGTGATTACTGGGATATTTTCGGGAGTGAATCCTGCGGCTATTAGGGCATTGGTTACGCCTTGCGCGGTTGAATCGTTAGATGCCAAAACTGCGTCAAGCCTTTGACCATTGGGGGTGAAGTTGTGCGATTCTATTAAGCTGGTCATGCGGGCTTGCGCTAGGTCTGCCGACCAACCTACTGTTGCGACTTCCATTATGTCCGTCTGCCCTGAAACGGAAACTAGCGTTCCGTCGTCTAGGAACGGTTGCAAAATACTCATTGCACCAGGGAAGAAGAAATTTATATTGTTGTCTCCAGGGTCGCCCGTGAAGAACTCGATATAAAACGGGCCTGCTTGATTTGCTAAGTCCAGCGTATCTGCAATGAACTGCCCTTGCATTTCTCCAACCATCCAGTTATCAAAAGTCGCGTAGTATGTGACTGCGGAAGAGTTCATAATCAACCTGTCATAGGAAATCACGGGGATTCCTGCGGCTTCCGCGCCTTCAAGAACTTCCGTAAGGGAATCGCCCTCTATTGCCACGATTATTAGCACGTCAACATTTGCATCAATCATGCTTTGAATTTGTGCAATTTGTGTTACTACACTGTCGTCTGCAAATTGTAGGTTTACATCCATTCCCATGCCTTGCAGTCTAAACTCAAGGTTTTCGCCATCTCTGCTCCATCTTGGCAGATAGTGGGTTGGCATTGAAATTCCTACGCTATGCGCTACACCAACTGTTGGCGGTGGCGTAGCTTGCGCGGCTGCGCCTGCGGCAGGCGTTGGCGTTGCGGCTATTTCTCTTGGGGCAGGTGGTGGTGGGTCGTCTGCGCAAGCCGCAAACACGAACAAAAGAACAGTTAAAGCCATACATAGGGCAATTATCGCCCCAAGACGTGAATTTTGCATAAAAATAATCCCTCCTGCAAGATAGTTTTGTGCAACTTTTTTGAAATTTTATCAAAAAACCAGAGACACTGCAACTTTATTTTTTCGTGCTTTTCTGTAGTGAAAACACGCCCTAACACGATTCAAGTAAGTTCAAGAAAACCCTTCAACTTGCGGCGCGTCCGTAGTAGCGAGGACTTTATTTTGCTTTCGCTGGCACGGCAACCGCTTGCTATTGTTGCGATTGAATCGGCGTACCAGTAGCGGCGCATAAATATGAAGCGAGTCTCTTTGTTTAAGTTGAGTAGGAATTTGTTTATGTCAGCGGCGACTAGGTTGTTTTCATACGTACTGTGAACATCTGTTGTGGCGGGGATTACCTCGGCTAGTTCGCTTAACAGTAAGTCTACTTGGTTGGCGTTGCGTTTTTTTGCGTTGTTGATGCGGTATTTGTCTAGGGAGCAGTTGCGGGTTATTTTCGCTAAAAAGCCCTTGAAAAATGTCGGGCGTTTTGGTGGGATTGCTTCCCATGTTTTGAAATATGTGTCGTTTACGCATTCTTCTGCGTCTTCCGCGCTGTGCAGAATGTTCGAGGCTACCGTGTATAAATAACCTGCGTATTTTCGTTGAGTTTCGCAGATTGCCTTTTCGTCACGCTGGAAGTATAAGTTTAGAATCATGTTGTCATCCATTTTTTGTCTCCTCATTGTATAAACATAAATTCTTGTGTGATGTTTGTTACATAGTTACCATCTACTCGCACGAAATATACTATACGCTGTAGTGTTGGCGTGCCAATTAGCGCAGTGCCTACCTCTAGTTGAATTTCAAACTCCGGCCAACTAGGCGGCGTTGGTTGAAATTCAAACTCCGACCAACTAGGTTGCGTTAAGTGAAGTATAAAATCATCAAGGCTGTTGGTGTAAACTAATCTGCCCCAATTTTGGTCGTCCAACTCGAAGTTAAAGCTTGAATCTACGAATGAAAATGTTGTCTCGTCGGTGATTTCAAACCGCTGGGTTCGAGGTGGATTGTCGTGGCGAAGCATGTATGGACGCGTGAAATCGTGACGCGATAATCCTAGCTCTAGTATTCTTGCGGTGTCGGATTGCCAAATTACCTCTACGAAATCCAAGTACAGCGCGTTGCCTTGGATTGCTATTGCGCCTGTTAATGCTCCTTCGTGTATTACTTCAAGTGGTGGCGTTGGTGGCGTTGCTACTGCGTCTGAAAACTCAACTGATAGCGGTAGTTCTATTTCATAGCGGAAAATTCGCCATTCGTTTCCTTCCAGTATGAATGTTAGCAACATGGTATGCTCGCCCACTTGAAATATCTCGCTAGATGCTGCATCGTGATGCGCGCTAATATAGCCATCTTGCATGTAGCGCATTATCATTTCCAAGGAAATATTCACGCGTGCGATAAAACTATCTCTAAATGTAAAACCTTCGAGAATTTCAATATCACCGTCGATAATCTGCGGAAATAAGAATCTTTCGCCCCAAATTGGTAAAAACATCACCAAAACGCCGTCAATTTCCCTGTAACGCGGTAAATCGTCGTGAACTAATGGGCGATAAAAATACCATTCGGCAAAGTCTTGCGTAAACGCCGCCTCTGCAAACTCGCGAATATCTTGAATTGAACGTATATGCTGGAATCTTGCATCGTTTACAATTTCGTATTGCCGCCCTTGGTATTCCACGAATTGACCGTCACCTTCAAGCCCTTTTTGTATCGAAAGCATATCATTAAACGCGTCTATCATACTGCGAGCTACTTCCACTGCCATTGCTTCATGTTCCGCCACGGACACGCTCATGTTTGCGTTTTCATTTGGTCTATGTCGCTGTTCCACTAGGTTGCGCAATGACATTTCCATATCTTGCAATCGCAATGATTCCAATCCATAAGGTCTTTCGTACAATGGCAAAATCTCAAGTACCGTCAAAACCCCATCTTCCAACGAAACATGCCAAAATCTTGACGTGCGGTTAATAACACTTCCTTCGTTCATAATTAACCTGCCGTCTTCGTCCACAAAAAAACTTGGCATTGATAAAAAACCAACAACTTGCCCTATATCCAAAGCAATGGGCATATGCTCCCCATAATCAATAGAAACTGACGTGAACGCGCCATCAATATACTGGTAAAGCACCCACCATGACGGAAACGACTGCAAATTCTCATCAGTTTCCGTAACTTCCATAAGAATCAAAGGCGTAAACCCGCTATCCAAATCATACAAATTAAACTGCGTTGCCACACGCGTAAGCGGCCAACGAAACGGCGCGTCAAGTGGAAATTCATGCCCATGAATATCCAGCAGTCGGTCATTCTCCAACCGAACCAGCGGCACTTCCTCCAATAACCTACCACGAATGTCGCGAATAGACCCATCCTCCGCAACTATGCCAAAACTAAACAAACTAGGAAAATCCATAAGAAAATCCGCCATCAAAAGCGTATCATAATGCGCATTAGCTTCCTGCGTAACCTGCGTATCAGCGGGCGTTTCAACACGCGTGTAGTTCATCTGCCACACAGCCCACGCCGATACCCCAATAACCGCAATCAAACACGCCGCCGCCGCAAATCGCAAAAATAATCCCGCACCCTGCGCCTTCCTCGGATACTCCGCTGACTCGGCAACTATACTTTCGTCAACCTCGCCAATTACCTCAAATAATTTTTCTGGCTTCATAGTGACCCTCCTTTTCGTCCAAAACGCTATCGTTATATAAAGACGTAATTTCTCCGAAACGGTTGCAGCGGCAAAGCCGCATAGCCGCATTTCGCCGACTACATGCGTTGGCAAGTTACAGCATACGCCTCGAAGCCATGAACTATTCTCTAGGCAATAAAAAACCAGCCGTCTCGAATTGAGCGGCTGGTTTTTTATTGCCTAGGAAACTGTTCACGGCTTCGAGACGTATGTTGCAAGCTTGCCAGGTCGTCGGTGAAATGCGGCTGTGCCGCTTTTTTATTGCATAGGAAACTGTTCACGGCTTCGAGACGTATGCGTTAGCTTGCCAATGCAGGTCGTTGATGAAATGCGGCTGTGCCGCCTTTTATCTAGCCCGTAATTTAACCTGCGTCCCAATCTCAATTTCCGAGCCGTGCGGCGGAAACTGCTGATGAACTATATAGGGCAGGGGCGGGCGATTAGCAAGTTCGTAAGGGTCTATTGTTTCGGGCATTGCTGTGCGAGGGCGTAAATCGGCATCATTTGTAACCTGTGGTCTGTCGGTAAATACAACTGTTCCCAACCCCATTTCACCTAGAACAAACTCGGCAACTTCGGCGGTAAGTCCCACAACATTGGGAACAGTCACCATAAGGTCGGCTACGCGAGTATCTGTGTCCATGAAAAATATTACAGGCGAGTTGTACGGCATTGGCTGATTAGGTGCAGGCATGTGATGGGAAATGTATCTTCCGCCACCAACAACATGATACCCGCCGCGCCCCATATTAATGACAGTTTCAACAGCAGAGGAAAGCCGCTGACCACTAAAATCTGGCATTGGCGCACCTGTGAGTTCTTCTGGCTGAACAACTGAACCATCTGATGGCGGAATATTTTTCGTGCGGATTAAATCTGCATAGAAATTCCTAGCAAGTGGCGCAACAGTGTAACCAGCAGAAGGGCTTTCATTATCTTCTGGACGGTCGATTGTAATTAGCACTAAGAATTGCGGGTCTTCAACAGGCATGAACGAAACGAAAGTAAGAATATATTCTCCGCCACCACGAATACCCTGTTGCGCAGTACCAGTTTTGCCACCAATCGAATGCCCAGTAATATACGAACGCCAACCAGTGCCACGCTCCGAGCCCGCGCCTTGGTTCAATGAAACAACATAGCGCAATTCATTGCGAATAAAATCGGAAGTTTCTTCGGAAATGGCGCGGCGTACAATGGTAGGTTCTGTTTGCGAAACGACATTACCTTGGTTATCCACAATTTGAGAAACAAGGAACGGACGCATAAGATTTCCGCCATTTATCAAAGCGGCATATCCATTAATCATTTGTATGGTGGTAGCATTGAAACCCTGCCCCATAGATGAAGTGGCCATTTCAACGGAATGAAGCATAGCCCATGGGTACATAACATACCTACTGGAAACGGCCTCCTCGGCTGGCAAGTCAATACCCGTGCGTTCGCCAAAGCCAAAATATCCGCGATATTGATAAAATAAATCGCGCCCAAGTCCCGCATTAATATCAACCATAGCCATATTGCACGAACGATAAAGTGCGCGCCTAAGCGGAAGCGTACCACAACCCCAAGTATTATGACACCAAACGCGCTGGTCAACGATGTCACGGCGACCGTCACAATGGAAAACGGAATGCCTATCTATAAGACCTTCTTCATAAGCGGCGGCAATTACAAATGGCTTAAACGTAGAGCCTGGTTCGCTACTGCGGGTTGTATGGTAGTTTCGCCACAATGACATAACTTCCGTAGTCTGTTCTGCGCCAGAAAGGTCGTCCCAAATATCAATAAGAGTTGGGCAGGTGAAATAATCTGGATTAAACGGGTCTGCAAGCGAAAACGACGGAGCTTGCGCCATTGCCAAAATTTCGCCAGTACGTGGATCCATAACAATCATACCAACAAATTGGCTAGGATGCTGAATAAACGCTCTGTCTACATGCTCCTGCGCAAGCCGTTGAATTGTGCTGTCCAAAGTTGTTACGATTGTAAATCCATCTTGCACAGGCACAGTTTCTGTTTCACCCTGTACCCATACTGCGCGCCCTTGTACGCCTTCAAGTTCCGCTTGATACTGCCCTTCTAACCCCCAAGGTCGGGCATCACCACGGGCAAATCCAATCACTTGCGGTGCAAAAAACGGGTCTTGAAACCAACGCAATGAATCCTCTTCAATATTGATTTCGGGGAACATATCCGCAAGCGGAATAGCAATATCCGCAGGGACTTCACTTGCCAAAACAAATCGCCGTCTTGCATTCACCATTGCCAAACGCCCGTAATGGTCGGTTGCCATAGCGTCTTGAAGCCGCCAGCGCGGTATGTTGAGTTCAACGGAAGCCGCATTAAAAAGTTCGTCCAGAAAATACGTATCTTGCGAAGCACTTCTAGCGCGATTATACCGCGTGTGCAACGCGTAAACGTCCAATGTCACCGTAAACACTTGGCGCGTTCCTGTAAGCGGTTGCATATGCCTGTCCACAAAACCGCCACGCGTTGGCGTGAATATTTCCGTATTACGGTGAATGTCTCTGCGCGCACGTTGCGCCGCCGCAAAGCGGTTATACTCATCACCATGGTGGTTTTGCAAATACCACATGCGGAAAATTAACCCCACAATGCAAAGCGTCAAAAAAACACCCATAGCAAGAGTACGCCTTTGTCGGCGAAGTGCGTTTGGAATATTACGCACAGGACGCGGCTGTTTTTGCTGACGTGGGCGATTTTGTTCTCGTCTGTTGGGTTTGGGTCTGCGTTCACTTGGCCTACGCTCGCTTGGTCTTCTTTGTCTGTTCATAAGTACAATCCCCCTAACTTATCCTCCAAAAATCTGGTTAATTAACCCAGATAAAAGCCGAATGCTATCATGCCAAAAATAATTATATTGTGGAAGTGCGGTGTCGTCCGTATTAAGAACAACGCCGCCCTGTCGTGGCACAGAGATGTTGATAATTTGCGACTGGTCGGGAAGCGACATGCCTAGTCTATAGCGGGCTATTCGCTCTATTTCGTCCCATGTGTAATGCTCTTGAAGCCGCGCCGCCGCCACTACATTTGCGGCTTGATAATACCGCAAAGTGGCTTCTGCACGGGAAACGTCGTTTTGAGTATTGGCAACTCGCGCCTGCGTTGCCGCCGAACCAATCCCACCAAATAAAATAATCAAAAACGTAGCCGCAAGTTTTTTCCACGGAAAATTTTTAAGAGCCGTCCTGTATACGATAAAAACCGTGTCTTTTGATTCTAATTTTATCGGGGCGCGTGGGTCTATTTGAATCACTTGCCCTGTTGGTTTTTTCAGTGGTTTTGGTCTAGGTGGACGCGTTTTTTCGCGTTCGGTTAGGCTTGGTACTTGCCTTGCGCGTTTTTCGCGTTGTGGCTTTTTTCTTCTGAACATGGGGGCATCATCCTTTCGGCGATACGAAGTTTCGCGCTGCTTGCGCGACGGTTGTTGGAAAGTTCTTCGGGTGATGGGGTACGTGGTTTGCGCGTAATCACACGAAGCGAAGGCGTTTTTCCGCATACACAATACGGAATATCCCTAGGGCATTTGCAAGGTGAAGCCAAAGATGCAAAAGTCGTTTTGACAATTCTATCTTCCAGCGAATGAAATGTAATTACCGCAACTCGCCCATTTTCGGAAAGAAGCTGAACCGCGTCGCGCAGCACCGCACCCAGCGGTGAAAGCTCATCATTAACGGCGATTCTTAACGCTTGAAAAGTTCTCATTGCGGGGTGATGGGGTGACTTGTCCCGCTTTCTTACGCGTGGTTGTGCGGCTTCTGCGATTTCCGCAAGCCGTAAAGTAGTTTCAATTGGTTCGCGAACTCTTGCCGCGCAAATGGCGCGTGCTATTTGGCGCGAATGACGTTCTTCTCCGTAGTCGAAAAGAATTTTTGTTATTTCTTCTAAGCTGTATGTGTTTACGATTTCCTTTGCGGTTAGTGCTGTGCTGTTGTCCATTCGCATGTCCAATGGGCCGTCAAAGCGGAAGGAAAATCCCCGTTCGGGGGTGTCTATCTGATGCGAGGAAATTCCCAAGTCCAGTAAAATTCCGTCTATGCTTGTGATTTCTAGCTTGTCCATTATTTCGCGGAAGTCGTGAAAATTTCCGCGAACAGGGGTAAAATTTTTTGAAGTTATTCGACTGGAAGCGGCAGAGATTGCGTTTTCGTCGCGGTCAATTCCGATTAATCGTCCTGTTGTTAGACGTTCGTTGATTAATGCAGAATGCCCTCCGCCGCCTAGTGTTCCGTCTACATAAATGCCGTCTGGTTTGATGTTAAGCGCGTTAATCGCTTCTTGCGGCATTACTGAAATATGCTCGAATGTCATGTTTATTCGTCGCTAGTCAAGCCTAAGCCCAACCAATCTCCCATTTGAGGAGGTGGCGTTGGGGTTGGAGGCGGTGTTGGAATTGGTGTGGGCGTTGGCGAAGGGAATGGGAAGTCCACACCAGGGATTCCGTGCGGGGTTGGAGTGGGTACTGGGTTGTAATACCATGGTGGCGTAGGCGTTGGGGAAACTCGTGGAACCCATTGGTTTGTAATGGGGTCAAAGTCCCAGTCGTTTACGTTCCAATCGTTTACATTGCCGTCCCAAATGTTGGTTGCTACGCAGTAATTGCAGTACAGCCCCTCGCGCACGGCAAGTGGAAATTCGTGGCGGCGGTCTTGAACTCGCGCTTCAACATCGTCAATTGGAACGTCACGCACTATGCCTACTCGCGTTACCACGGCCCAGTATGGGCAGTTATCGGTGGCAAGTCTGTTTGATTCTGTGCAATACGTGAAACGCTGATGAACATGGCAGTGTGCGGCGGGAGCCATTCCTGGCGCGAAAATTTCGCCAAGCGAACGGCTTCCACGAGGGTCTGCCAGACAAAGTTCGGTAGGCGTAAGTCCCGAATCACGGCAAGCCGATGCCGAAACAATCCCAGCTGGTCGCTCAAACGAACGCGCAGGTAAATCTTGGTGAATCTCTTGCATTATAACGCGCCATAGTGGCGTATGAAATTCGTTACTGCGTCTGTGCATAGGTTGCTCGTTGTCATTGCCCATCCATATTGCCGCTGTAAAATACGGTGTGTACCCAGCAAAACCAAGGTCGCGGTTACGTTGGGAAGTTCCTGTTTTTCCAGCGATTGGAATACGTCCACGCAAACCACTATCTGTCCAGTTTGCGCGTCCTCCTGTGCTACCAGCGCGTCCCATTGTATCGCGCATGGAACTTGTCAAAAGATAAGCCGTAGTAGCGCGCATAGCGCGTTGTGGGTTGTGCGGATTATACAACAAAATATTGCCCTCATGGTCAAGCACTTGTGTGTACAACACAGGTCTGTTGAACTCGCCAAGGTTGGCTACTGCGGCGTATGCGCCCGCAAGTTCAATCAAGTGAGTTCCACGAGAAATACCACCAAGAACAATAGCAGGCCCGTCGTGCTGGGATATTGTACTGATTCCTATTTGCTCCAAGAATCTAACCATCATGGGCATTCCCGCGTCAACTGCGGCGATTGCGGAAGCAACATTTTGTGAACGATAAATTGCGCGTCTTGCGGTGGTAAGCCCTTCATACGGATAAGGGGAGGTATACCAATTGCTTGGCGACCAACCACGTCCACCAGGATTCCCGTAGTGGAACGGAACGTCATCAATTACGGTAGATGGTTGCATCAAGCCCATATCAAACATAGGCCCAAATGGAACAAGTGGCTTCATTTGGCTACCAGGCGAACGTGTTGCCTGTGTGGCTCGGTTAAACGCACGGTTGCCCTGTTTTTCTCCGCGGATTCCGCGGATTGCAAGCACATGCCCCGTGTGATGGTCTATTAGAACAAACGCGCCTTGCGGTTGTTCCAGTTTGAATGTGCGTTCGTCTATGCGTTCGTCAGTGTCCCGCTGGTATGTTGCGCGAACTTCCTCTACAAAAGCTTCTGCGGCTTCGAGAGTTGGAACTCCCTCACGGCGGCGGCGGTAGTGACGTGGCATTTGCGTGATGGTACAGCGCAAAGTCATGTAATGCGTAACTTCAATGGAAAAGCCCAGCCCAGGCCCAGGCCAAAGCGAACTATCCAAGAAAGCGCGGTCTACTATGGCTTGTTTTTCCAAATCTTGTGTAGAGTAAATGCGGATTCCTTGGGTGAAAATAATATGGTTGGCTTGTGCCGCTGTCATGTGATTCTGGCGGATAAGGTCTTCGCGAACTTGGTCAAGAAGCGCGTCCGTGAAGCAGTCGAAATCCGACATTAGCGGGCGTGTTCCGCCGCCGTCTGTACGGAAAATTGTATCGTATACTGTTCCAATCATAACGGGTTCTCCGTCTTCGTCGTATAGCGGAGTGCCCGTTGCGGGGTCTATAAACTGACGCTGTTCGGATGCTTCTGCAAATTCTGCGTCGGTGATAAATCCTAGCCTGTGCATGTTACGAAGCACTAGCTGTGTGCGTTCCCAGTTGTTGCGTGGGCGAATATCTGGCGGGAAACGCGACGGATTTTGTGTAATAGCCGCAATTGTTGCGGCTTGCACCATGGTCAGTTCTGAAACGTCTACACCATAATAAAACCATGCCGCCGCTTGTACGCCGTAGTTCTGCCGTCCAAGGTTGATTATGTTTAGGTATGATTGAATTATAAAATTTTTCGCTTCTTGATGCGGGTCTTCGTAGCCAAGACGTTCAAATTCTTCTATTAAATGTCTCTCGAAGTTTACTGCAAGATGCTGTTCTTGTAGCTTCGTGATAAAGTTATTGTCCCATACGCCCAACATGTTTTTTACAAGCTGTTGCGTGATTGTACTTGCACCTTGCGTTGGCTGGTCTGTCATAGCGATTACGTACATTGCGCGTACCATTCCGCGTGGGTCAACGCCGTTATGTTCAAAGAAGCGTTCGTCTTCGATTGCCACAAATGCGTAGATTAGATGCTGCGGCATTTGTGAAAGATACACGAACTCATGGTTATGCCCAGCGTGCAAACGCTCGCGTTCTTCGCCAGTTTGCGCGCATACTATGAAGGAACTCAAATATACCCCAAACGCGCCGCCTTCGCCCTCGGTAGCAGATAACGAACCCAAGCCGCTTATGTCTAAGTTGGGCGAGCCGTCCAAAATTCCTTCGTATACACCTATAAATGTGCCTATCCCTGCCACTATTCCTACCATTACCACGGCAAGGGTCACGCGTAATATTAAAAGTCCAATTTTATTGCGCATTCGTGTTGCATGTGGATTTTGCAGACGTTTGCGCTTCTTGTTTCCTAATTGTGAATAATCCATTCATTTCACCTCGTATTAGTATTGTATCATATCTTGGAAAAAAACTCACCCTTTATAATTTTTTGAACCTTGCTCGTATGCGCGTATTATTTTCGCGCTATCTGTGGGCATTGTCACCTTGGGTTTAAGTCCTGATGTTGGTGAAGTTGGAATTTCCGTGCTTCGTCGCTCGTCTAATAGACGGTTGTTTTCTTCTTCCGCCACTCGAATTTTTACGTCTAAGTCCATCACGCGCCGTATATGCTCTTGCAGAACTTGCACCTGCGGTTTGTACATATCTTGCTTCGCGTCAAGCTCTGCCCCGATGTCTTTGAGCATTTTTTCAAACATATCGTCGCAGTCTTTTACTATTTGGATTGCCGCTTGCTTTTCTTCGTTCATTCCAAAAATCATACTGCGCACACCGTCCAGTGGTAATTCGCTTTCTATTACCGTTCGCTGGTTTTCGGTTATGCTTAATACTTCCGTAAGCGCGTTCGCTTTCTTCTTTAGCCCGTCAAGCATTATATTCAAATGCGTTGCCATTGTGTCCGTTGCCATATTTCCCCTCCTATATAGCAAACACGCTCTCAATCCGTGAATGCTGTCGTGACAAAACCGCCCGAAAACGCTCATTTCGCGTTTTCAAGTGCCGCTCGGCATTCACGGTTTCGAGGTGCGTTTGCTATATCTTAATTATGCCCATTTTTTCGTCTAGTGCAATACAAAAATTATAACGGATTTTATTTAATCACGTAAACATGTTTTATCTTGTTTCTTGTTAAGATATAATTGAGCTACGTAAGGGAGGAGAATTGCTGACATGGTAATTGCACAAGCTGAACGAACCGACTTGAAAGAAATACTTGCATTGCAATATTTAGCATATCAAAGCGAAGCTAAACTTTTAAACAACTTTGATATTCCACCGTTAAAACAAACTTTTTACGAAATAGAGCAGGAATACAACCGAGGAATAATACTGAAAGCAACAGAAGAAAAAATAATTGGTTCGGTGCGTGTTTATATAGAAGATAATACGGCTTATATAGGCAAATTGATTGTTCATCCTGAAAAACAAAGCCAAGGCATAGGAACAAAATTGATGAAGGCAATCGAGCATGAATGCATAGCTGAAAGATACGAAATATTTACAAGCGATAAAAGTATCAGAACGATACGGCTTTATGAACATCTTGGCTATGTAAGATTTAAAGAGCAAAAAATTACTGACAAACTTAACTTGGTATTTTTGGAAAAGCGCATTGGATTGACATGAAGCAAGCCAAACATACGAATTAAACAACGACAAGGAGATATGTGATGTGATAGCGCAATGAAACTAGACCGAATGCTGGGAATACTCAACAACCTACTTCAAAACGACCGAGTAACCGCCCCATACTTGGCGGAAAAATTTGAAGTCAACCGTCGAACTATCGGCAGGGATATAGATGCCCTTTGCCAAGCGGGAATCCCTATCGTAACGCATCAAGGCACAGGTGGCGGTATTTCCATTGCGGAAGGATTTAAACTGGATAAAAGCATTTTGACCGCCGACGAGCTATCTGGAATTATCGCCGCAATCAAGGGAATTGGAAGCGTATCAGAGCAATCGCAAATAGAGCGTGTGTTGGACAAATTGGGTGCGAACGCCAATGCAGTTGTATCCATGCACGAGCCGATAGTCATTGACCTCGCTTCTTATTACAAAGGGCAGTTGACTGAAAAAATTGAAATCATCAAGCGCGCTATACTTACGGGGTTGCTGATTGAATTTGATTACTACTACGGCAAGGGTGAAAGCCGCCGTAAAATTGAGCCATATATCGTTATTTTCCAATGGACATCATGGTATGTGTTTGGTTTCTGCTTAGAACGGCAAGACTGGAGAATGTTTAAGCTAAACAGACTTTGGAATTTGCGCCAAACAGATGAACCGTTTACCATGCGTGACATACCACCCGAAAAGCGTGATTTCAACAGTCATTTAACTGATGACATAAAACTCGTCGCGCTTTTTGATAAGTCTGCCAAGTACCAACTAATCGAAGCATTCGGGCTTGATAGCTTCCATGAAGATGACGAGGGGCTGCATTTTGAGTTTGGATATTCTAATCGGAATTACATGATGGGTTGGCTTCTTAGTTTTGGCGATAAAGTCAAGGTGCTACAGCCGCCCGACATTGCAGATGAAATTCAAGCTATAGCAAAAAATATTTTGTCCCGCTATTCGTAACACGACATACAGTTGTCGAGTTGTATTAGGTATAATTAATTAAAATTGCAAAGGAGCATGAAAATGAATGAACAGGCAATTGCAAAAGCAGGCGAAATAATCGCCGCAAAAACAGATTATGTAGGTGGCGGCATGGAAGGTTATGCGGTTTTATCTCTCATAGATGAAAACGGCTATCCTAGCGCGTCTGCATTAACCATTGCAAAAGCAGACGGCATAAACTGGCTAACCTTCGCTTCCAGTCCAGACAGCAACAAGGCGAAAAGAATCGCCAAATGCAATAAAGCCAGCGTATGCATCGCAAGCCCCAACTACAACATAACCCTTGTAGGCACAATTGAAGAAGTGACCCATCCAGACTGCAAAAAAGCCTCTTGGTGCGACGTAATGAATGATGGTTCGCATTGGAAAGGCTTTGACGACCCAAATTACTACGTCATGCGTTTCAATACAGAGCGGTATAGCATTTTCATTTTAGACGGTGATGAAGAGTTGGGAGCAGTTGGAACAAAATAAACATGAATGTTGCTGGCAAATCGGAGTCCCTGTTTTCTGTATCGTGTTCCCACAAAATAAGCCCATTCAACTACCGAAAAATGTAGTTGAATGGGCTTATGCAAATACTATACGGAAGTGCGAAAACATTAACCTCCTCTGTCGCTCAAGTCTGCGTAAAAGCCCGCAGACTTAGCTCGTCGTCGGTAAATGTTTTCAGCATTCCGTATAGGTCTGAATCCAAACTCTCATGCCGCCGCTTTCGCGGTTGCCCCATGTGAAGTATGGGACTGCGCGAATGGTTACGTCTTCGCTTTCGGGAGGGGTTGTGCTGTATAGTTTGTCGTTGGAT
>Ga0123355_10002945_pt1 | contig 24190 bp, 24 predicted proteins | sample TergutEmb28metaG_3_FD_89872 | JGI IMG/M metagenome (GOLD analysis project Ga0123355, IMG submission 89872) | Embiratermes neotenicus P1 segment gut microbial communities from Petit-Saut dam, French Guiana - Emb289 P1 | ecosystem: Host-associated > Arthropoda: Insects > Digestive system > Gut ... | reverse complement strand
TGGAACTGGTGGAGATACTGGAACTGGTGGAGATACTGGAACTGGTGGAGATACTGGAACTGGTGGAGATACTGGAACTGGTGGAGATACTGGAACTGGTGGAGATACTGGAACTGGTGGAGACACTGGAACTGGCGGAGACACTGGAACTGGTGGAGATACTGGAACTGGTGGAGATACTGGAACTGGTAGAGATACTGGAACTGGTGGAGATACTGGAACTGGCGGAGACACTGGAACCGGTGGAGACACTGGAACTGGTGGAGACACTGGAACTGGTGGAGACACTGGAACTGGTGGAGACACTGGAAACAACAATAACAACGCCGGAAATAACAATAACAACAACGCCAGTGGTGGCGGTGGAACAGGTGGCGGAGGCAGTGGAAGCAGCGGAAACGCATTCGCTTTTAGTGGAAGCACTGCAAGCCGCAGAACCAGCACCATCCGCACAACACGACCAAATTACACCTTCTCCAACGAAATCACCGAACACAGAATCGGTTCTGGTACACCCCTTGTAATCATCATCGAAATGGCATCCACATATTTATCCAGCACTAGGGTAAACGGCAGAACCATCACCCGCGACGTTGATTTCACCGTGGAAAGCGGAACCAACAACACCACAATCATCACAATTCACCCCAATTTCCTCGACAACCTGATTGTGAGAAGGCACACGCTGGAAGTTCGTTTCACCAACAATGCAATTGTACGCACGCATTTTGCCGTTCTAGCGGGCGCGGTTGCAACGCAAGAAGAAGCACAAGAAACAAATGAAACGCCAGCAGAAACAACACCAGACTTTCCGCCAGAACTAACGCCAACCCTTGACTACATCCCAACAGTGGCAATCATTCCTACGCCAACCCCTCCTTTGCCTTTCTCCAACTCGTTCGTTGACGTGAACGGAAATGACTGGTTCTACCCTGCCGTGGCATTTGCAAACACAACTGGCTTGATGGGCGGAACAGGCACCAACCCCATGACATTCAGCCCCAACATGACACTAACCCGCGGAATGGCTGTCACCATCTTCTACCGTCACGCCGGAAGCCCAGATGTTAATGGTCTTGCAAATCCATTTAGCGACGTAGCAGAAGGCGCATGGTACGCCGACGCTGTAAAATGGGCGGCGACAAATGGCATTATTAGCGGATTCGGCAATGGACGTTTCGGAGCGGGCGACAATATAACAAGGCAAGACATGACCGTTATATTGAACAGCTACGCGAATTTCGCCGGAATGGAAATCCCCATGAATCACAATTCCACCAATTTCAACGACGAAGCAGACATAGCCGGATACGCAAGAGAAGCCGTCGAGCGTTTTTATCGTGCGGATATCATCGGCGGAAGACCCGGCAACGTGTTTGACCCAAGAGGCAACGCAACTCGCGCCGAATTCGCCACCCTCATGATGAACTTCTTGGAAGTGGCGGGCAGGTAAATCAAGTCATTTTATCCAAAATGATACAAAAACAAGTCTCCATGCGGTGTTTAATTGCCACGCGGAGACTTGTTTTTTGTTTGCAAATTGGCTCTTATCGGGTTTCTGACTGATAGAAACCCATTGTTGGCTAAAAAGCCTGTAATCCAGCCAGTCCCATAGAGTCTATAGACAGGCTCTAAGATAGATATACTACTTGAGGGAACAAATTGAAAATACAATGTGAGGATTTTTGTGCAAGTGCAAGGAAGTACTGACGACGCTTGCTGTAGGCAAGCTAGGAGGTGCTGACGTAACAATTGTGCAAAAAGACCACATTGTATTCAATTTGTGACCGAAAGTAGAATATTTAGGCATCTTGGAATATTTCCACGGAAAGCATCCTTGCGTTTTTCCCCTTCACAAGGTAGTATATGTATTATGAAGAATTAATGTAATAGATTGTTTTTAGTAGACCTCTTGCACAACTGTCAAGCTATTTACAAATATTTGCAATTGTTCAAGGGGTCTAAAATAAAAAATGCCGTAAGAACCTGTCTGGTATATACTGCTTGAGGGAACAAATTGAAAATACAATGTGAGGATTTTTGAGCAAGTGCAAGGAAGTACAGACAACGCTTGCTGTAGGCAAGCTAGGAGGTGCTGACGTAGCAATTGCACAAAAAGACCACATTGTATTCAATTTGTGACCGAAAGTAGTATATCTATGCCGTTTTATTGGTGAGGCATGTGAGTACTAGACAAGCTCTAAAAACAGGCGAAAAGGAGAGGCTTGCTTTTATGAAACTTTTTATTGATACCGCAAATGTCTCACATATTAGAGAGGCCAACGACTGGGGCGTAATTTGCGGAGTGACAACTAACCCATCACTTATTGCCAAAGAAGGCCGCGATTTTATTGAAGTGGTAAAGGAAATCACTTCTATTGTTGACGGGCCTATTAGTGCAGAAGTTATTAGCATTGAAGCCGAAGGCATGGTAAAAGAAGCACGGCCTTTGGCGGAACTTCACAAGAATATTGTTATCAAAATACCTATGACGCTGGAAGGATTAAAAGCAACGAAAATTCTTACAGCCGAGGGCATAAAAACAAATGTTACTTTGATTTTTTCCTCCACTCAGGCTTTAATGGCCGCCCGTGCAGGTGCAACTTATGTAAGTCCGTTTTTGGGGCGTTTAGATGACGTGGGTACTGATGGCATGAACCTGATTATGGAATCGGTGGATATTTTCAATCGCCATAATATTTCCACGGAAATAATTGCGGCAAGTATCCGTCATCCTGTACATGTAATACAAGCAGCAAGACTGGGGGCGCATATTGCTACTGTGCCTCATTCCTGTTTGGTACAAATGAGCAAACATCCCTTAACAGATTCTGGAATCGAAAGGTTTCTTAAAGATTGGGAAGGTGTAAAATAATGCTACAAAAAGACGCTATCGACCAACAAGCGATTAATACCATTCGCACACTTAGTGCTGAGATGATTCAACAGGCCAAAAGCGGGCATCCTGGAACCCCTCTTGGTGCCGCGCCTGCGGCTTATACTCTTTGGGCTGGAGCAATGCGCCACAACCCTTTTAACCCACGTTGGCCTGACCGTGACCGTTTTGTACTTTCTGCTGGACATGCTTCGGCTTTGTTATATTCGTTGTTGCACCTTTTTGACTATGGCCTTACCATTGATGATTTGAAGCAATTCCGCCAACATGGAAGCAAAACACCCGGACATCCTGAATATGGACATACTCCAGGTGTAGAAATTACTACAGGCCCTTTGGGACAGGGCGTAGCTAATGCCGTAGGCTTTGCCTGGGCTGAAAAATACTTGGCCGCGCGTTTTAACAAACCAGGGTATGAGTTGGTAGACCACTATACCTATGCCATGTGCGGCGATGGCTGCCTAATGGAAGGTATTGCTTCTGAGGCCGCTTCTTTGGCTGGTACTTTGAAACTTAACAAGCTTATTTTGCTTTATGATTCTAATAACATTTCTATTGAGGGTTCTACTGATTTGGCCTTTACGGAAGATGTTAGCAAGCGTTTTGAATCTTACGGTTGGCAAGTACTTAGGGTAGACGACGGCAATGATATGGAGGTTATTTTAGCCGCCATTCAAGCCGGAAAGGAAGATACTGACCGCCCAACTTTTATAGAAATCAAAACAAAAATCGGGTTTGGGGCTCCAAACAAACAAGGAAAAGCTTCTGCCCATGGCGAGCCTTTGGGCGTAGATGAAATCAAGCTTATGAAAGAAAACTTGCGCAAGCTTTATCCAGAAAGCCCAGTGGAAGATGAACCTTTTACTGTTTCAAGCGATGTTAGAAAGCGTTTTGCGGAACATACTGCAAAAGGCATTGAGCGCAATAACGCTTGGCAAGCACTTTTGTCCCGCTACCGTGAAACTTTCCCTGAAGACTTTAGGGAATGGGAAGCTTGGCATGATAATGACCCTCCAATGGAATTTGCAAGGTTAATAGCTTCTGCTGATTATTGGAATTATGAAGGTGCGCAAGCCACTCGTGTTTCATCTGAAATTGTGCTAAACAAAATAAGTTCCATTATCCCTAACTTGATAGGTGGTTCCGCTGACCTCGCGCCTTCTACCAAGGCAGTAATGAAGGATAAGGGATATTTTTCACCTGAAACACCAGACGGCGCGAATTTGCGTTTTGGCGTGCGCGAACATGCTATGACGGCTATTGCCAATGCTATGGCAGTACATGGCGGTTTGCGTCCATATGTGGCTGGATTCTTTGTGTTTAGCGATTATATGAAGCCTGCAATGCGTTTGTCTGCTTTGATGAAACTTCCTGTAATTTATGTTATGACCCATGATAGTATAGGTGTTGGAGAAGATGGCCCCACCCACCAGCCTGTTGAACATCTTTCTGCTTTGCGCAGTATCCCCAACTTTACTGTAATCCGTCCTTGTGATACACGCGAAACCGCGGCGGCTTGGGCAATGGCCATTTCACGTACCAAAAATCCTACAGCACTTGTGCTTACACGCCAAAACCTTCCCCTTCTTCCTGGCACAGAAAAGAATTCGGTTTATCGTGGCGGATATGTGTTGTCAGATGAATTGAACCCGCAAACTTATCAGCCTGATATTATTTTGATGGCTTCCGGTTCGGAAGTGTCATTAATGGTAGAAGCTCAAAAGGCTCTGAAAGAAGAAGGCATATACGCACGAGTAGTAAGTATGCTATCTTGGGAAGTTTTTGACGAACAGGATAAAGGCTATCAAGAATCTGTATTTCCTTCTGCCGTGCGTGCTAGACTTGCGGCAGAAGCCGGAAGTTCTATGGGGTGGCACCGTTATGTTGGTTTGGACGGCTGTGTTATTTCCATAGACCAGTTCGGTGCTTCCGCCCCGGCAGAACTCCTATTTGAAGATTATGGCATTACCGCCGCCAATGTATTGGAACGCGCCAAGGCTATAGTGAAAAAGTGATTGAGTAATTAAAACGCAAGATATATATACAAAAAGAGCTGTCCAATTTGATTTCGGATAGCTCTTTTTGTATTGAAATGTTTTGGAATATATTTTTCACTGCCATATTTTGAACCGTAATTTTTTTATAGAAACATTCATATGAATTTGTCAGCAAATGTGGTATACTAATTTTGGCAATAAAAAAAGTCTCATCCTCAATTTTGAATGGGTATATTTTTTGGATTTATTTATTATTTCTTAATTTTTTTTATTTCCCGTGGCTATAAGTCAAACTTCTATGGAATCTATCCTGTGAAGTGTGTTATACTATAAAGGATGTATTTGTAAATTCATTAAAAGGTAAAACCATTTACGGAAGGAAACAGGTGTATTATGTTCAGTAAGGGAGACAAAATTGTATATCCGTTGTATGGTGCCGGTGTGATTGAGGACCTTACACAAAAAGAAATCGACGGCGACCAGCAGTGGTATTATGTGCTGCGCATCCCTGTGGGCAACCTCAAAATCATGATAAGTGCCGGCAAGGCAGAGACATTGGGCATACGGGAGATATACGACAAGGATGAAATTATGGGAATCATTTCTGGCGTGGCAAACCGTCCAGTTGATATGCCCGACAATTGGAATCAGCGTTACAAGGAGAATATGGAACGCATTAAATCTGGTAAATTGGATGAAGTGGCTCTGGTGTTCCGCAATCTAAGAGAGCGGGAAAGAGAACGTGGACTTTCTACTGCCGAAAAAAAGATGATGACCAACGCCAAACAGATTATTTTGTCAGAGTTGATTCTTTCGCAAGATGTGGAAAAATCACATGCTGAGGATATTCTCACTAGAACTTTCGACACTGTGTCAACAGTGCCATTTGTGTGAACACCATGAGTATTTGTAGTAGATATCAAGTTTGCCGAATTTTCCAAATCAATAACAATGCTTTTTGACAGTCATGTGCATTCGGCGGCCTCGCCCGATTCCGAAATGCTTCCAAATGAAGCCATTGAAGCTTTAGCTAAACAAGGGTTAGGTTGCGTTTTTACCGAACATGTCGATTTTTGCCCCAAAAAGTCCAATGACTTTATGGTTGACTTGGATATCTACCCCAAATCCTACCTCCCTTATAAAAGTGATTCGGTTCTTTTAGGGTTGGAAATTGGGCTAACAGCAGAATGTATTGAAAAGAACCGCGTGCTTGCTAGTTCTGTGGACTTTGATTTTATTAATTCATTTGATTTCATCATAGGCTCTATTCATATTCCTGATTTTACCAACGGAGTGGATTTAGCATTTTTTGGTGAGCAAATGTCAAAAATGATAGAGTCTGGAGATGACCCGTATCGGCGATATTTGTTTTATGCACTTGAAATGGTTAGGCAAAATGATTTTTTTGATGCATTGGGGCATATAGATTATATATCCCGTTATTCACCTCAGCCGGGGTCTGTGTATGGAGCTTACCCCGATGAGTATGATGCCCTTTTTCGCGCCTTGATTGAAGCCAACAAGGTTATGGAGTTTAATACTGCACGGATAGGTGACAAACACGCACGGCAAAATTTATTTGATATTTACAGCCGTTATTATGCCTTAGGTGGGCGTTATGTAACGTTGGGTTCAGATGCCCATACGCTTTCTCGGTTGGGAGACCAATTCCCAGCCGCATTGCGGTTGTTAAATGAAATTGGATTACAAATTGTCTATTTTTCAGAAAGGAAAAAAATATGCATCCAAATGTGAACTTAATAGTTGAACCTGATTACGCTTCTATGAGCAAAAGAGCAGCCGAAATTTTTGCGCAAGTTTTACGCGAAAACCCAAATGGAGCCTTTGGATTTGCTACTGGCGGCACGCCCGAAGGCATGTACAAAGAGCTGATATCAATGCACAATAACGATGACTTGGATTTTTCAGAAATCACTACATTTAATCTGGATGAATATCATCCAATTGCTCGCGATATTTCTCAAAGCTACTATTATGTGATGCAGGAGAATTTGTTTCGGCATGTAGGCATTTCTGAGGAGCAAATCAACATACCAGATGGAACCGCCCCCGACCCACTGGAAGAATGCCACGCTTATGAACAAAAACTATGGGATTCTGGCGGTATTGATATGCAAATTTTAGGTATTGGACATAATGGGCATATTGGTTTTAATGAGCCAAGTGATTCTTTTGCCGCCAATACCAATTATACAATCTTAAAAGAATCAACCATTGAAAACAACGCCCGTTTCTTTTCCAAAGCTGAAGAAGTACCCCGTCATGCTATTACCATGGGCATACGTTCTATTATAATGGCGCGTAGTATATTGCTTTTGTGCAGTGGCGCGGCCAAAGCAGAAATATTGCGCGATGCTTTGCAAGGGCCAATCACCCCCCTTGTACCAGCCTCTGCTTTACAGTTGCACCCCAATGTTATTGTAGTGGCCGACAAGGAAGCCGCCTCTTTACTTAATCAAGATACTAGCTATAAAGAAAGCCAAAAAAATCAGTCGTAGAAAGCCGAAAATCTAATGTCACAAGTCAAATCCAACTTTGTTAAACAAGCCGCTTTTCTTACAGGGGCAAACCTGTTTGTGCGGCTTCTCGGCTTTTTGTACCGACCCTTCCTTACTGAGTTTATTGGCGATGAAGGCAATGCTTTATATTCTGTAGGTTATTCGTTTTATGTACTCTTGCTTGTAATATCGTCGGCGGGATTGCCCAGTGCTATTTCCAAAATGGTATCAGAACGAATGGCACGCGGTCAATATTACAATGCCCATCAAATTTTTAAGTCAGCATTACGGGTGTCCATTGTCTCAGGTTTAACATGCTCTTTGATTTTGTGGTTTTTGGCTGAGGCGATGGCTTATTTTTGGAACCAGCCCGGAAGCGCGTTAGCAATACAGGCATTAGCACCCACTGTAACCATTGTGGCTATTATGTCTGTTTTCCGTGGATATTTTCAGGGAATGTATAACTCCGTCCCCACAGCATTATCGCAGATAGTGGAAGGGATTTTTAATGCCTTTTTTACGGTGTGGATGGCGTTTATTTTTAGAGAACAGCTTGAATATGCGGCGGCTGGTGGTGCCGCCGGAACTGGAATTGGGGCAACTGCGGGTTTATTGGTTGCCACTATTATATATATGGTAATGTGGCCTCAAATAAATGGCCGTATAAAAGAAGATAATACAAAACGCCGCGAAAATCCTGTACATTTGACCCGCGAACTTTTACTTACAGCCCTACCTATAATCATGGGTTCAGCCGTTTTTAGCATAACAGCTCTTATTGATATTAGAATGATAACCGACCGTTTATATGTCACTGAATTATTTGACGAGAACCAAATAGGGGCACTTTTGGGGCAGTTTACGGGAAAATTTATAGTATTGACTACTTTGCCCGTAGCTATTTCTTCTGCTCTTTCGCAGGCACTAGTGCCTAGCATAGCAGGGAATCGCGTTGCGGAGGATAAGCAGGCAATAAGAGAAACAATCAACCGCGCATTACGCATATCCATGTTGATTTCCATTCCGGCGGCGATGGGGATGGGCGTAATGGCCGAGCCAATTTTGTCGTTGCTATTTCCCAATCATCCAGAAGGCGCGCAATTATTGCAAGTAGGTTCGGTTAGTATAATTTTTATGGCATTAGCGGCGGTTGCCACTGGTATGTTGCAAGGTTTGGGAAAGGTAACGATACCTTGTATAGCCGCATTTGTTGGAATGGTCGCAAAAGTACCCCTTAATTATCACTTGATTAGCAATCCCGAAATAAATATTATTGGCGTAGTAATCAGTACGATTGTATGTTATATTATTGTCGCATCGATTAATGTAGGATATTTGAAATGGCACGCTCGTGTAGTAATTGATTGGTTAGGCGTGTTTGTTAAACCATTAATTGCCTCCTTGGTTATGGGACTAGCTTGCTATGTAAGTTACAATGCTTTTATGGAACTGTCGCTTCACCATAATGCAGTTTCAACAATGGCCTCAATAGGGGTTGGAGTATTGGTATACTTTATGGCACTGCTGTTGCTCGGTGGGGTTTATAAAGATGATATTGGACAGTTTGGTGTAAAATAAAAAGGAAACGCAAAAAAGGAAGCCTGTAGCCAGTTTGACTAGCTATAGGCTCCTTTTTTAGTTTATGTCTCATGACATGAATGTCACCTCAAAGAACGTAATCAATGTTACACTGGGTTCATTTTACCAATCGTCCTGCTCATCCATTAAGTCAAAATCGTCTCCTTCATGCAAAGGTGACTCTTCACCTAATTCTTCTGCTGAATCATCCGATTCCTCTGTATCATATTCAACCGTATCATATATATCATTCTCAAAAACCATCCCCATTTCTAAAGCTCTGCGGACAATTTCTGCTACATCATCTGTAGGCCACACCATACCTATTTCAGTGGCTCGTTCTTCCAATTGAACTTCATTAGCACGTTCTTCCCACCGATAAACCAATAAAAAAACAACGGACAGAAATATCATGCCAAGTCCAAAGCCAAAAAAAACGCTTTTATTGTGCAATAATATCACCGTCCGCCTAAATTAATTAAAAAACTTATTTCTCCTTGCCCCATATCCAACTGCCTTGCGATTTCTGCCACTGATAACCCCTGCATCTGCATTTCCTTTATTTGCGTTATTTGAGCATATCTAGGATGTGTTTGCAAAAGTTGTTTTGTAGAGCTTACTTCGTCATCAGCCACTTTTACAGTGTCTCCTACTCCAGCCAGTTCCAACGCAGATTCTTCTGTAACTGTGGAAATAGTCCCCATAGCTTTGGCTAATTCTTCTAAAAAAGCCGCATCCTTAGGAAGGTTCGGCAAAGAGTCAATATCCTTCTTCTTATCATCCATCAGTTGATACAAAAACAACAAAGCCTGATGTTGCCTGTTCATCTCGTTGAGCTTGTCGTTTAGCTCCTCCAAGGCCAATTGAGAGGTGCGATTGACTTCAAGCACCGCCTCATTGGCGGCTTTATCAATCGCATTGGTAACAGCGTCAATATCATCTTCCATATCACTTTTACGTGTAAGCACATGAAAAAGGAACACACTAACGGAAAGCAAAAGTCCCATTATGGCTGACAAAAACACCACTGCTTCAACCACTGCAACCGCCCTTACCAAATTCTAAATATTTTTATTCATTCATACATTAATTCAGTAGAATAGGATTTGTTCTCATTTCTAAATTTACAATGGCCATTTTTTGACCCGATTATACGCAACAGCGAAAATTCACCGTTGCGTATAATTTGAGGTTTTATATGCCCTAAATAGTAAAATCCACCATACTATCACTTACCAAGCCACGCGCCGCCGCCTTGGGCATTTCTTTTTCTTTCTTACCCTTTTTACCACCCTTACCACCCGCTTGACCGTGGCCTTTTCCGTCTTTATTAACGGTAGTTTCCTCGCTACTAGTGGGGGTTTCATTTACCTGTGTTTGCTCCTGTTCCGACTTACGGTTTAATCGGTCAGCAAACTGCTGGTGTTGTACATCGGGGGGTGCCTGTTGTCCTGTTTGGGAACGCCCAACATCCGCCGTCCTTTGCACCGTAATAGACATATCAATCGGCCTAATAGCCATAATATCCCCCTCTTACAAAACTACAAAAAGATTACACATACGGCCCAAAGGTGATTTTTTCGCCTGAATTGCGCAACGTACAATTTGGCATTTTGTCACGCACAGCATACTGTGCATTGCCGATTGTAACTTTTACTCCTGGTTGTATTACATTGCTGGCTGATACTGTACCTGTATTAGCTGTTAACGTTTGTGCCATTTGGTCAAGCTCTAATTGCAATTTATTCATTTTTTCACGGAAGGACATTTTTGCGTTAAGCATTTTCATTAGTAACTGCTTTTTCGCATCATTTAACTGCCCCTGTTTTTGTTGCGCCGTCAAAAGTGTAACAGCCTGGTCAACCTTTTCATATTCTTTTTTAACTTTATCAAGTTCTCCAGTAGTTTCCCTTTGTCCAACAACAGCCTGTGGATTGTTTCCTACCTCAATTGTAGTAGATGTACCCATTGGCGAACCAATAGTTTTTGCCACCAGTTTATTGCCTGCTATTAACTTGCCGCCTGTTAGCAATCCGCGCTTACCCGAAAGAATCACATCGCCACCACAATGCACAGTACTATTCAAAATAGAATCGGCCGTGATATTCCCACCCGCAGAAACATTACAGGCTTCAATAAACTTAGCAGTGATATCACCGCCCGCCGTTAATTTTGCTTTCTCCATGCCCTGCGCACCGCGCCCGATTACAATATTGGCATCCGTTGTTAAAATAGCACCTTCACAAACGCCATGTACCTCTATATTACCTACAGCCTTAACTGTAAAACCTGTCAAAACATTACCCATTACAACCACTTGCCCATTAAAATCAATATTGCCTGTCGAGTTATCTACATTTCCCTTAATTTCTAAACATGGGGAAATATGTATCTTTCCATTTTGAATGGACAATTGCCCACTCGCATCGGCAATAAGATGCAAACCATCTTCAGAAACAAAGGTATTTTTTCCTTGCGGTATTGGTTGTGGAAGTCGCCCCTTGGAGAAAGCTATGGGATTGCCAAAAACATCAACACCATCAACGCCCGGTTTGGGCGGAACCGATGTAACAAGCACATCACCGCGTTCGCAAAGGCGTAACATCCCAAGCTGTCTAAAGTCAACACTACCGTCTTCCAGAATTTTGGGCTTAGGCCGCAAATTCTCGTTATTAAAATGATATTGCAAATAACCATCTGTACCACTGGTAGGCGGCTTTCCTTTAGCAATTGAATATTTCCGCCCATATGCTCTATGCAAAGCCAATGTACGTATAGTTTCCATATTGTATTCTTGGATTCCAGCCTCGTTTAGTGCTTCAATAATGCCACGTTCATCCAATTTCTCGCCATTATTGATAGGCGATTCAAAAGTAATAAACGCTTCCATTTTATCTCTACTTGCATCAATGGAGGCTTTCTCTGGTTTTTGATTCATATCCATCTGGTTGGTTAATTTTATGTCCATAAAGGACACATCGCCTTTCAACTTTGAGTTGAGAGACACAAAATCAACTTCCTTCAAGCCATAAGAATCAATCAATGTCAAAACTTCCTTGCGCGAAAGTTTTTCCCCGCCCAAGTCACCTACCGAAAGGTATATACCATCACCTTTCTTAACAATTGCTACATTTTCCATTATAACACCCCTCTATTACGCTTGCTTATGGCGCAAATAAAACAGCCTTATGCTTACCCAACTTTGCCTGCATACGCGACATAGCCTTACTGTGAATCTGCGAAACACGGGATTCTGATACTTTCATAATGGCACTAATTTCCTTTAGGGTCAAGTCTTCAAAATAATAAAGCGTGACCACAAGTTTTTCTTTATCGGAAAGCTTTTGAATAGTTTCTGTCAGTATCCTATGCAACTCTTTCTTATTGACATGCCCTTCGGGCGTATCGTCTGGTGAACTTGAAGCAATGGAACCAAAACTGCTACTTTCATAATTCTGCTCCAGATAATCATCTAGGGATACCAGTGATACTACTGCGGATTTACGCATTAACTCGCGGACTTCACTCACCGACATAGAAAGTTTTTTTGCCAGCTCTTCATCAGTAGGCTCGCGCCCTAACTCGCCTTCCAATTTGACATACACTTGGTCAAATTCCTTGCTTTTTTGTCGTAATGTGCGCGGCACCCAGTCCATTTTTCTAATATTGTCTATTATTGCTCCTCTTATCCGCAAAGAGGCATAGGTTTCAAATTTTACACCCTTACCAGCATCAAACTTGTCAATGGCATCAATTAAACCAAATATCCCATAACTTACCAAATCATCATATTCTACATGTTGTCCTACATGCATAACCAAACGCCCTGCCTGATATTTGACTATAGGCGCATATTCAAGTATCAGCTTTTCTTTTAATTCTGGACTCTTAGTCTCATGATAAATCTTCCAGACTTTTTCCAAGTCCTCCAAACTGATCCCTCCCGATTCGACTCAACCGACCCCCATTACTGGCTGTCCATAAAGGCATCTTCGAGATTCTCCTCCTCAAGTAGCTCTTCTTCAAGCATTCCATCTACAAACGGTTCTTCTTCAAACAATCCGCTTTCACGATTATCGTCGTTTTTTTCCAGGATTACCGCTTGCCCAGATTCTACTTCATCCGTACTTTCACCGCTATCAGACTGGTCTGTATGATTTGCCTGAACTACTTGACCTGAATCATCAAAGGCTACTTGCATGTCATCTTCTTCATCAATAAGCGGTTTTTCTTCTGGTGGGAAAACGCGGGTTGTTAAGTAGTAACGCATAAAGTCTCCTATGAAGTAGAACGCTAAAGCTGCAATCACCACACACGTCGCCATCCAAATCAGAGGGGCACTAATTATAATACATGAGGCAATTACCACAATTACAGCCACAGCCGGCATATACCACTGTAGTTTCTCCAATCGGCTTGTCATTTATTTATCACTCCAATTTGCGCAACAGTTCTTTCAATTATTTACCATAATTACAATACACGATTCCCGTGTCCGATGGTTTTTATTAAGAACCGCCCATCTTCTGCATACAACTCAACAGTACGGCCATAATTCGCACCAACTTCATAAGCAATCAATGGGATATTATTTTGTTTTAGCAGTTTTAAGGTTGCCTCCACATTTCTATCACCTATGCGCATATTTTCATTTTTTGCATTAAACGCAAACATCTGAGCCCCACCTGCAAGTTTTGCTTGTAAACGCTGTTTTTTCGCGCCAATCTTTACCATGTCATTGATAAGCTTCACCATAGCGGTATCTGCAAATTTAGCAACATTTTGATTGTTCTGTATCTTTGTGGAATCGGGCAACATAATATGCGCTAGCCCGGCCACTTTGGCAGATGGGTCATAAAGGGCTATTCCAACACAAGAACCAAGCCCAAGGGTTGTAAGTGCGCCAGGGGCTTTTGTAACATTAAGGTCGGCCATACCCACAACAATCATTCTCATTTTTATACCCCTACTCCCAATGAACGCATGATTTTCACAAAAGAAGCCTCATCAGGTACTAGGATGAAACAACCTGTTACATTCTCATGTTCCACTACAAAGGTAGACTGAATATACAACACATGGTCGGCCATTTTTCCAAATTCAATAGCCGGCACCGAAAGCAAAGCATTAGCCATATCAATAGACAACATTGGAACAGTGGGGATTACACGTAAATTGGTAAGCCCTGACAGGGAACCTAGATACGAGCCGGCCATAATATTACCGATTTCTTCAATGGCAGAAAGTTCCAACTCATTGAAGTCCGCGCCGGTACCTTTGGATTCGCCCAAAATACCAATAGTATTAACCAATCGCCTGGCCGTTGTGGTATCTAGCAAGAACATCATCATGCCATTGATATCACCGGAAATACCTACAAGTACGCCCACCAGTATATTTTCCGCGCCCCCCACAAAATCTGCTAAATTCTGAAATTCTACCAATTCTACCCCAGGTATGCCCATCTGCACTTTTTTGTTAAGTAAACTGGAGACAGCAGTTACTGCATTACCTGTACCTATACTCCCTATTTCCTTTAGCACATCCAAGTGCATCGCACTCATATTGTTAAACAGCGACATTTCCTACCGCCTCCATCATTTTTACCGCAGTGATTTATTATACTGCTGGTTATGGATAAATTTTATTATTTTTTCTTGCTCGGCTTCTGGCACAGCCAAAAACATGGTGCGATACTGGTATTTGTAAGCACCGCTGGGCATTTCTGAACGTCCTAGCACTTTTCCCAGTAGCGTTATGTATTCACCGCCCAAAACAAAATTTGCATATATCTCAATACCGTCTTTCAGTAATACATCTGAGAGAAAGGACATCCCACCTCCGCTCAAATCCCTTGTGACTCCTTGATGCATTTCGATTTCATCAATATCTCCAAGTTGGTCATCTACTAAATTGAACCTAAACTGAATCGCTGAATTATGCCGGAAAAAGTCACGCAATTGAACTTTTTCTCCTGCAGAATTCAACCGCAATATTGTTAAATGTTCCCCATTAAGTATAAGATGTTCAACTACTGCACCATCAAAGCGATAGATACTTAAATCAGTAAAAAATTGCAACTCATACCCACTACCAACAGGCAACCTAACCTTAACTTTTTTCTCTGCTGGCCCTGCCATAGGCATAAGTACCGAAACCTGATTTTTGTTCATCAGCACGGCTTCTACAAGGGTTGAAAGCTTCCTCCGCTTGTCAGGATTCGTAGTATCCTCAAAAGATATTTCAACACGATTCCCTGTTTTGATGTGTTTAATCACAGTACTCCCTCACTTTCAAAATCACTCACCTTGGTGAAAGAAAAGACAATTCTCTTTCATAGCAATAGCCCTCCAAGGCTTTTGTCAATTGACCCATTGCGCAACTGCATCTTTGTTTACACAAATTTTTCTTTACACTTTTTTTTGCAAAATCCATGTTAATACAAATATAGCAGTTACGCAAAAGGTTTATTGCCTCATAAAACCCATCCATCTGTCCACAAATTGCCAGACTCCAGTTGCTTCACGCACTGGGGAGTAATTTAACACTCGCTTGCTGATTTCTTCTATGGTTCGGTTACTATCAGATTTTGGATAAAGCATAGATACTGGTTCCTGAGCTTTTACAGCACGCACCAAATATTTGTCATAAGGGATACTACCCAAATGGAGGGGTTTTACGCCTAAAAACTTAGTACATACCCTTTGCAAACGTTGAAAAACATCTAGTCCCTCAGCAAGGTTTTCCACCTTGTTTACTATAATTTTCAGGGATAACTGCTCTGGGTCTTGCCCTTCAGCTATGGTTTTTATCAACACATAAGCATCAGTTATGGCAGTGGGGTCACCTGTAGTGACAATAACTGTTTCGTCGGAGGCTTTAAGAAAATTTGTAACCGTTTTAGAAATGCCTGCTCCCGTGTCAATTAAAAGTATATCTGCCATAGTATCCAATTGAATAAACCCGTCCAGTAGTACCGCCATTTGTGCATCTGATACATTGGACAAAGAAGTCAAGCCCGAACCGCCTGATAAAAATTTGACGCCTTCTGGTCCTGTGGTAAGTGCTTCTTCTACGGTGACAATACCCGTCAGCACATCATTAAAAGAATATCTTGGAGTCACACCTAGCATAAGCTCCACATTTGCAAGCCCAAAGTCCGCATCAATAACAATAACCCGCTTGCCTGCCCGCATCAAATGTATGGCAAGATTAGTAGAAATGCTAGTTTTTCCTACGCCGCCTTTGCCGCTGGCAATTGCAATTATCCGCATGGTCATCTGCCGCTGGGGCGGCGCGATAATGACTTCGGGTCTTTTTATAATCCCTTTATGCCGATTTACTAAATTCCTTAACTTATCGGCTTGATCCATCAATCAAAGCCCCCCCACCCGGCACTGTTATCATGCAGTCCCATCAATGCCTTCGCAATTCTTTCCGCTTGAACCTCACTAATATCTTCTGGTACATTTTGACCAAAGGTGACATAGGAAATCTTCTTCCCTGTTAAGAAACATGTGTTTAATATAATCCCAAGGGAACTTGTCTCGTCCAGTTTGGTGAAGATGAGGTCAAAATTGGTAATTGAGTCGTAGGTATTGATTATGGCTAGCAAATCTTCTTGCCGCGTGGTAACGCTTAATACCAGATATTTTTCGCTCTCTGGTAAGCGGTTTAACATTTCTTTAAGCTCGGCCAAATTGGTCTTGTTGTGATGACTGCGCCCTGCAGTATCTACCAAGATTACATCGCTTGAGCTTCCTAGTTTTTTTATATTTGGCTCTACATCACCAGCATCGTATACAATGCCCATGTCCAAGTCCAAAATATCTGCATAAGTTTTTAATTGCTCTACAGCAGCAATACGATAGGTATCAGCCGTTATCAGCCCTACACGCAGATGTTGGTTAAGCAATAAAATAGAAGACAATTTGGCAATTGTAGTGGTTTTACCCACGCCCGTGGGTCCCATAAACACTACAACCTTTGGTTCCGCCTTGTTAGGTTCCTTACCAATAACCATACGCGGGTTGCCCAATACCTTCACTATTTTATTATACACTATTTTAACTAGCAAGTTAATATCTATGGAATCAATAGTGTGTGCATCTTCCATCAACGTTTCTGCGATTTCCGGCAATACCCCTTGGTCTACCAGTGAATCATAAACCAATTGAACCTTGTCATCCTTATATTTCCGGCTTCTGCCTGGTGCAACTACCTGTTGCTCTGTAGCACTTAGTCGTTCTAGTGTACGTGCCAGCATTTCTTCAGTTTGGATTACTTGCCGTTCCAACTGATGGATAACGTTTTGCTGGCTTGCAATTTGAATATCTTTTTGTGGGTCATGTGCAATAGGTGCCGCTGGAGGCGGGAAAGGGTCTTGTTTTAGTCCCGCTGTCAAATCAGGAAGGTCGGGGATTTTACGTCCCTTGGCGGCTACTTTTGCTTCCATAGCCATAGAAAGCAATTTGTCCTTTTCCACATCAGATTCTTCATATGCGGCTGTCACCACAATAGTGGGTTTTTTGAAGAACGAGGCCAAACCGCGCCCCTGCTTCTTTTTTATGCTGACAATAATTGCCGAAAGCCCAAGTTCCTCACGGACTTGTTCTAAAACTTCCTGTTCGTTTGGGCCTTCAAACTTTTTAGTCTTCATTAAACACTCACCATTCCAATGGACTGAACTTCGGCGGACTGGTCAATTTCACTATAGCTAAGAACTACCAAATCCGGGGCAATTTCCTCTACCAGTTGCTTGAAATACATACGTACAAAGGGTGAAGTCAAAATGATTGGCATTACACCCATAGAAGTCAACTTGTTAACTTCTGTTTTAAGACTTTCAAAAATACGATGGCTCAACTGTTGGTCAAGATTAACAAAACTTCCAACTTCAGTTTTTTGGATATTTTGCGTTAATGTTTGCTCCAAAGCAGGGTCAAGAGTAATGACCGTATTAATACCTGGGGTAAAGAAACGCCTTGAAATAGCGCGGCGCAGGTTTTGCCGCACATATTCGGTAAGCATATCAATATCCCGCGTGATGGGTGCGTAATCGGCCAGCGTCTCCAATATAGTAACCAAATCCCTGATAGAAATACCCTCACGCAATAATTTTGCCAATACTTTTTGGACTTCGCCTATTGTCATCATTTTTGGTACCAATTCTTCTATTAAGACAGAATGAGTTTCCCTTACATTGCCAATAAGATTTTGTACATCTTGACGAGAAAGCAGTTCGTGAAGATGACTACGTACTACTTCAGTAAGGTGGGTTGCGATAATAGCAGGGGGGTCTACTACAGTGTAGCCCAATGCCTCAGCTCGTTCCCGCTGGGATTCAGTAATCCATAGTGCCGGAAGTCCCATATATGGTTCCACTGTTTCGATACCATCAATTTCTTCCTCTACATAGCCGGAATTCATAGCCATATAGTGGTCAAATAGAATTTCGCCCCCGGCGACTTCTACACCCTTTATCAAAATAGAATACTGGTTAGGTGCTAATTTTATGTCGTCTTTCAGGCGGATAATTGGAACAATCGCGCCTAATTCTACCGCTATTTGTCGTCTAATCATAACAACACGTTCCAGCAAATCGCCGCCTTGACTGGAATCAACCAATGGAATTAATCCGTAACCAAATAGCAGAAGAATGGGGTCTACATTAAGCAGAGATACAACATTTTCAGGGCGACGTATTTCTTCTGCTTCAACGTCATCAGTGGTGATTTCAGTTTCTATTGCAGCCAAGTCTTCTTTTCTGTTCATTAGAACACCCAGAGCTAACATAAACAATCCGCCTGGTACAAAAACACCTGTAGGCAATGGAGAAAATAGCCCCATTCCCGTAAGTACTCCACCTGCAATCATTAGAATCATTGGTTGCCCAAATACCTGTTTTACAATACTGCCAGTAACTTCGGATTCAGATGTTGCTTTTGTTACCAACAAACCAGTGGCTGTTGAAATAAGGAGAGCCGGAATTGCACTTACCAGGCCATCACCGATAGTAAGTATTGAAAAAACCTGCAAAGCATCCATAATCGGCATGGACTCACCAGTGGCCATACCAGTAGCACCCATTACAGTACCACCAACAAGTGTTACGAAAATAATTATAATACCAGCAATAGCATCATTTTGCACAAATTTTGCGGCACCGTCCATGGCACCATAAAAATTGGATTCATCTTGCACTTTTTTACGGCGTGCCTTTGCTTCTTCTTCATCAATAAGTCCGGTGTTAAGGTCGGCATCAATTGCCATTTGTTTACCAGGTAAGGCGTCCAAAGTAAAACGCGCAGTTACTTCAGCAATACGGGTAGAACCTTTTGTTATAACCAAGAAGTTTACTATAACGATAATGATAAAGATGATAACACCGACAACAATGTTATCTCCAGCTACAAACCTACCAAAAACATTAATAACTTCCCCTGCATTACCCTCCAACAAAATAAGCCGGGTGGTAGTAATACTCATCGCCAGCCTAAATAGGGTGGTAATCAGCAAAAGCGTAGGGAACATGGACATATTCAAAGCTTCTTTAGCATATAGGGAATTAAGCAGAATCAGCAATGCCATTCCTATATTGAACATCAATAAAAAATCTACGAGCCAGGTGGGAAGTGGCAACACAATAAAGACCACTATTACCACCATCATAATACCTAATGCTGATTCTTTCAATTTATTCATAGGCTGCACTCCTGTTTCGCTTTATTCTTTGAAATTTTCTTTGCATTTATTGCCTCGGTCTACATTATACTGTAATCCGCAGAACTTTTCCACTGAAAAAATAATTCCACTGAAAAAAAACTGAGGTTATGTAGTCAAAATAGAGTTTGGAAAAAAAGCTGAAAAAAAACAGCTTCCCCAACCCCTATAGCCGGGAACTAGAGTAGCCGTTTTATACTACTTTCGGTCACAAATTGAATCCAATGTGGTCTTTTTGCGCAATTGCTACGTCAGCACCTCCTAGCTTGCCTACAGCAAGCGTTGTCGGTACTTCCTTGCACTTGCACAAAAATCCTCACATTGTATTTTCAATTTGTTCCCTTAAGTAGTATACTTAGGAATGTTTGAAAAATAACTTCCCAAAATTTCGCCCATTCCTTAGAGCCTGTCAACAAGCTCTTACATTTTCCCTTTCAACTTGAATACGTAGGCCAGTACTTCTACCACTGCTTCCCATAGTTCAAAGGGAATTGCCTGGTCTACCTCAACATCTGCATACAGAGCGCGAGCTAAGGGTGGATTTTCCACCACTACAATATTATGTTCACGCGCAACTTCTTTAATACGCTTTGCAACAAAATCTACACCTTTAGCAACTACGATAGGCGCGTCATCAATCATATTGTTATAACGCAAAGCCACAGCAAAATGTGTAGGGTTTGTAATGATAACATCTGCTTCAGGTACGCTTTGCATCATACGTCGCATGGAGACTTCACGCATTTTTTGACGTATTTTCCCTTTAATTTGCGGATTACCTTCTTGTTGCTTGTATTCTTCCTTAACCTCATGTTTGGTCATTTTTAACTTTTTGGTATGGGAATAACGGGTATATATATAGTCTGCAAGAGCGATAAATATAAATATTCCACCTACTGCAAGCCCTAGGTCAATAATCATATTCGAAAAAAATCCGACGGCGGCTATTACTTCCATATCTACAATCATGGGAATCATATCAAGTCGCCCACGTATCATATTAAAAACTACGCCGCCCACAACGGCGAATTTTGCCAATGATTTCACCAAATTAACTATCGTCTGCATAGAAAAGATTTTTTTGAACCCTTTGATAGGGTTAAAATGTGAAAGTTTGGGCTTCAAAGGTTTGGAAGTGGGATGCCATCCAACTTGTACAAGGTTGGTCACAAGACCTACAATCACTGAAATAGCTAACAGAGGCGCGGCAACAAGCAACACCTGTTGGAATAAAAAAGCTACATAATTGGCCGCAAAACCCAGTTCAAAAAATTCACTAAACCCTGTATAGCGAATATATGACCAATCATAAAAAAATATTGCGACAAGGTTTCTATAAAGCATACCACCAAACAAACGCAAGGCAAAAAACATGGTAATAAGCATTACTGCCGTGCCAACTTCCTGGCTTTTGGCAACCTGCCCCTCTTTTCGTGCATCACTACGTTTTTTGGCTGTAGGCTGTTCTGTCTTTTCGCCGTCTTGCCCCTCTGCAAAAAAACGCAAATTAAGAGGAATCATCATTCGTTCACGAGTGTATTTCACGGCCTCAGCATCCCATATATAACTTCTCTCATGGCGTTTATAGCCATTGAGTACATTTGGTCAAATATAAACGGCATGGAGGGTGTAACAACCAAATACATGATTAATAAGCCCGCCAGCATTTTTATAGGAATCCCAACCACAAAAACGTTCATTTGTGGTACTGTCTTAACCATAATACCAAGTGCCACATTTATAATCATCATTGAACCCACTATTGGTAATGCAATTGACAACCCCATTACCAGTGTGTTGCTAAGTAGCATTATTATATATGCGGCCAAAGGCGCGTTTCCAACAACAAAAGCCGTACCTATGGGCAATATATCATAGCTGAAAAAAAGCATTCCAACGAAACCATGCAGACCACCCATTACCACCAGCAATGCCGCCACAGTCAAATAATATAAGTTACCGATAATAGGCACTTGTATCTGAGTCATTGGATCCATAACATTAACCATCATAAACCCAACTTGATGGTCAATCATCTGTCCGGCAAAAAAGATTAGATTAAATACAGCAAAAGCCACATAACCAATAATCATGCCTACCAAAAATTCTTGACCAATCAAGATAACATAACCAGGCATCATATCAAGATATTCTACGGAAACAATCATTCCCGACAAAAACAACGACACTGAAATCGACAATGCCAGAAAAAGCCGCGCCAATACGGGCATACCCATAGAAGAAAGCACAGGCACTGCAATCGTAAACCCAATCACGCGTACAAAAATTAGCATGAAAACGTCAATTTGGTCAAAGAACCCAGCTAACATACCTAATGCTTCTAAACCATCCATAATATCACCAAGGAACTACTGAATATTGCAAATTTTCGACTAAGCCACGGAAAAAACCTACCAAATTACCCAACATAAAAGGCCCAAAAATAATTATAGCCCCTAGTACTGATAAAATCTTAGGTACGAAAGCTAGCGTCTGTTCTTGAATGGACGTAACAGTTTGAAATATACTAACAATCAAACCCACGGTCAGCCCCATAATCAATGGAGGCGCGGCTGTAGAAATAATAGTAAACAAAGCTCTGGTAACAACATCCAATACCATTTCCTCTGTCATAGCAAACCTCATCTCTTATGACAAAAATTTGTGACGAAAAGTCATAAAAAAATAAAAAAAATTAAAGCCGGGGAGCAATTACCTCAATTACCTCTTTGCTCCCCCCATCGCTAGGGTGCGTTCCCACCAAAAGAAAATCTCCATGCAAAGATGAGTTTTCGGTTAGTGGGAACACACCCTAATTAAACGTCAATAGTACATTACCTAATACAAATGTCCAACCACCAGTCAAAATGAAAAGTAGAATTTTGAACGGCAGAGAAATCATGGCTGGAGGCAACATCATCATACCCATTGCCATTAGAACCGAGGCCACTACCATGTCAATTACTATAAACGGTAAGTACAACAAAAAGCCAATTACAAAGCCGGTAGTCAGTTCGCTTAGTATAAAGGCTGGAATCAAGACACGTGCCGGAATTTCTGTCCCTTCGGGGTCAACATCATCTATGTCTGCCAATTCCATAAATAACCCCAAGTCTGTAACATGCACTTGACGTAGCATAAAATTATGCAGAGGTTCCCAACCCCTATCAATGGCTTCTTGTTGAGTGATTTGCCCATTAGTATAGGGGACTATTGCTTCGTCGATAATTTCCCCAAATATAGGACCCATCATATACAGCGTTAAAAACAGAGCTAAACCTATCAAAACCTGACTAGGTGGCATTTGCTGGGTTCCCATTGCCGCACGCATAAAGTGCAACACAACTATCAGCCGTGTAAAACTTGTAACCATTAATATCAAGGTTGGAGCCAAGGTAATAAGGGTTATAAGGAAAAAAAGCTGTAATCCAGGAACCAAAGCCGCCGGATCATCGGATAGTCCAAAATTTACAGATATATCCGGGAACGGAATTTGCGCGCCACCACCTACAAGTGGCAACAAAGGCCCAACTATATTATCTACGCCAAGTTCGAGATCAACTTCATAAGCCTCAGGCGGCAGAAGATCTGGTGCCTCAAATTCTGCCGCGTTTACCGATACGCTCCCCATATTCCCCATAAGCACCAGAAATAAGAGAATCGTTGCGATGAATTTCAATGTTCCTCACTCCTATTGCCCTGCTGAGGGGGTTCTTCATCTTTCTTATTGCGGTATTTATTCAAAAATGATTCAAATGTTGGCCCCGTTCCGCCTTCTGGCAAGGATAGCTGTTCTTTATCTATATCGCCTAGCATAGTAACCTGTCCACGGGTCACGCCGATAAGCACATATTTTTCGCCTGTACGCACAATATGAATAAAACATTGTGTGCCTACACCCATGCTTTCGACAATTTCTAAGTTACGTTTGCCACCCATACGCCCCATTTTTGCAGATGCAACAAGACGGGTTGTAAAGTAAGCCATGGCTACAACTACCACAAATACAACTAACATGTAAAAAAACTGACCTACAGTAGCTAATGATGTAGACCAGTCTCTTACTAAACTATATGCGGTATGTTCCACATCCAAAAGGCCAACGGATTGCATCCACGCCATATTAACCAATTACCTTTTTAACTGCCTCCAACACCCTGTCAGCCTGGAAGGGCTTTACAATAAAGTCGCGGGCACCGGCTTGAATAGATTCTATAACCATGGCCTGCTGACCCATCGCAGAACACATGATAATAAGGGCAGAACTATCAGCTTCTTTAATCGCTTTAGCGGCTTTAATACCATCCAATTCGGGCATAGTGATATCCAGTATAACCAAACCAGGTTTCAGTTCCTTATACTTTTCGATTGCTTTCACGCCATTTTCAGCCTCACCGACCACTTCATAGCCATTCTTGGTCAATATATCCTTTAACATCATGCGCATGAAAGCGGCATCGTCCACCAGCAGAATTGTC